>Ga0268276_1001419_pt1 | contig 23691 bp, 9 predicted proteins | sample saktaG_4_FD_190145 | JGI IMG/M metagenome (GOLD analysis project Ga0268276, IMG submission 190145) | Saline water microbial communities from Sakinaw Lake, British Columbia, Canada - sak_2010_1_5_45m | ecosystem: Environmental > Aquatic > Non-marine Saline and Alkaline > Saline ... | reverse complement strand
CGACCGGTTATACAATAATGAAGTGGCTGAGGTCTACTCGAGCCGGGTAGCCGCTGCTGCGTACCGTCGCAGGACAGGTCAGTATGCTTGTCGCAGCCGGCGATCTGTTTCGTTTTTCGGATTGCTGTTCCGGATGGGTGTAACGCTGGCCATTCTGTTTATTTTCTGGGAGCCTATTACCAGTTTGATGTCCAAAGCCTCCTCAAATCTTGGAATTACGCTTGATTTCGCGGAGATTGGAGAGGCTTTCAGTGACTTTCTTCATAAACTAATCAATTAAAACCATCACGACAATGAACCTGCTATATCGTTTATCCAAATCAGATCCTGTTATCATGGAACGATGCAATAACAGGACAAGGGGACAGCAGAAAGCCTTAGGCTTGTTTGTCCTCCTTACCGCCATGTTTGCCTTTATCAGCAGCTATTATGCGCTGACCACCATTTTCGGGGAGTGGGATGACTATAGCCGCGATTATATTCTTTCCGTCAGATCCAGGATGCTTGTCCTTTTTTGCGCCTCTTTGTTTGCTGTGATGATCGGAGCGATTGACCGCGAGATCGTTTCAGCAAAAAACAAGGTGGCTGCTCTGCTTCGAATCCCGTTGGCTATTACGATCGGGATTGTCATCTCCGTCCCTGTCAAACTCAAGATCCTGGAAGGCCGGATCAACCAGCAAATCAACGAGGTCCACGCAGAGAAGATCGCTCCGTTTTTGGACCGGCGTGAGAATTTTCTTTCCCAGATCAATGAAGAGATCGGTGAACTCGAGAAGATGAAGACGATCTATATCATGAAGCGTGATGATGAATTCAAGCGAGTGGAGGCGGAGGATCTTGGATTGTCTGGTGATGGTTTTTCAGGAATTCCCGGAATGGGAATCCGTTACAGGTATGCTCAAAATAACGTTGACCGGTATGATGACGAGATCAGGCAGCTTGAATCTCAGATCAGGGATAAAGAAGATTACCGTGATGAGCGATTGGCCCAGATGCAACGCGATTTCCAGGTCTATTCTACAAATGCGGTTTATGACTTCTGGGCCAAATACACGGCCATGCATGAGATTGTGGAACAGGACACCTCGAACAATTCGCGTTGGATGGTCATTGGCATCACAATGCTGTTTATCCTCCTGGAACTGATCCCATCCCTCATGAAACTCCTTTCCAACAAGAACGAGTACGACCGGCTATCAGACTACCTCGATAAACTGATCCAGAAAAAACTGGACAAAAGCCTCAAAGAAAGCGACCTCGACATGGACCGGGACAATCCGATAGTTATTCCTGAGATTACGTATGATTATGAGTTTTGACCTACTGAAATATAGACACGTTTTCGCTGATATTAAAGAAAATTAGGATTACCGTTGCATTATTATATTCACCTTAACTATCAATATCTTGAAACTCTCCTCCGAAATAAATCCCTCATTCTTAAGATCAAATGTGACTAAAAGTCTCAATAAAAGCCTTCATTCCCTCAACAATGCTTGCATGATGTATTACCAGGACCTTGTACCCCAGCTTCTTCAATTTGGTTCGCTTGCGGTCATCATCTAATTTCACGTACTCTTTATCATGATCGGGCCCGTCGATAAATACGGCGATTCTGGGTTCATAATATAAATCTGCTTCGGCAATGGGTTCTCCGTCCTTTGATATTATTTTATGGATTGCAGCTGGTAGCTTGGTCCCTTCTTCTTTAAGCATCTTAATGACCTTCCGCTCAAGTTCCGAGGCAGCTTCTTTCATATAGATATCAAAAAGAACATTGTCGTCTTGTGAACCTTTGATAGAATCGGTCGCGGCAAGTTGTAATAAGAAATCCTTCACGATCGATCGATCGAAATACTTGTGTTCGTACTGATTGTAAAAGTTACAAATGCAATTGTAACAAGCTTTGATACAAGCACCTTCAACATCGTTCCCATTTTCATCGTAGTGTAATAATTCAAGGGTTTTCGTTGCGATTTTTCTAAGCAATGCATCTTCCTTGACAATAGCTGATAGTGTGCCGGTCCCACCTTCTGAGGTTTCAAAAATGATGATTTTCCCGTTAAAACCATTGATTGGCTGGTAAAACCCACTGATCTCGTTGTCGTCAAGGTTCATTACGGTGCAAATACTTTGCACAAGAGCGTTTGTAAGTGTGCGGGCAAAGGATCTTTCATCACCCATAAATGGATTGGTCAACTGGAATGTCACCACGTCATTATGTGATTCGGTGATAAGCGAAATATTCCTGTTCAGGATGTTTTGATTGATATTCTTTTCCTTACAGTAATCAATAATCTTATTATACTGCACCCAATTCAGGTTCTTGGTATCCAGCACAAATCCTTTAAGCTTTCTAGTATAATCAGCATTCTGGCCAAGGTTCAGATGATTAAATTCAGCGCTGCGTTCAAAAGTGATTTTGCAAAAGGATTGCCCACCTGTACCTAGTTCCAAAACCAGAGCCTTACTTCCGGGTTTGTAACTGTGAATGATTTTGTAACCACCTTTTAACCGTTCCTCTTCATCTGCCGTAATCCTCATGCGTCTTCTTGCACGCATCTTTGGAAATTTCATCGCGCTAAGTAGACTTTGTGATTCCCATATAGATCCACAATTTGGACAATTTGAAGGTATAACTTTTGAAGATCCAAGATTCTCCACATGCTCACAATCATCACACACAACAATATTAAACCGGCTGGTCGGATCAACTTCACGGCTTACGGATTGAATTGCATATTTTAAACCACCGTAATACAGACTATTATGTGGTGCAAATTCCCTTATAGCAATGGCATGATCTCTTGAAATTTCTTCTTCTGATCCTTTATGTAAGAAACGTACAGATGTAACCTTTGAAGGGAATGCATAATTCGGCAGGAAACCTACCTGGGCCAGATAACGATAAACATAAAAATCCTCTTTACCTGCTTTCAGGTTATTGTTTCTGTCTTCAAGTGCTTTTCGCCTTCCAGATAAAGAATAATCCGAATTGCCCTCTACCCTGATTTTATGATCTATCTCTTCAATCTCTTTCAACGATTCCCTGAAGTCTTCACGCATTTTATCGAAAGCCGAATCAAAATAATAGGCAAACTGATCTACCTGATCCTCAATTTTATCCCATGTGATCACTCCGTTCGAATCCTCTACTTCTGTTCCAAAAGCCTCATTTATATTTTTAAGAATACTGGTTCGGCTCCGTTGAATAGAATCAATCAAATCTTCCAGGTAATCTTTGATCATTGGCAATTCAATCCTGTCGCTGAAGTCAATAAATTGGACTGGCTGTGTAAGCAATTTTTTATCGATGGTTTGAAGCACCAGGGAATTCACATGCGATTCGAATAGTGTAGAATTTGCAAGGTTAAACCGCGGTACGCTGATTTTTCCTGAAACGATCTCCACTGGCCTGTTATAGAAATATTGATCGTGTACGCCCCGGCTGGAGCCAGAACCACAGAAAGTTTGAATGATGGATCCTTGCCCTGAACGACCCGCTCGACCGGCTCGTTGGGCATAATTGCTAGGATTTGGCGGTACATTTCGTAGAAAGACCGAAGAAAGTGTCCCAATATCAATACCTAATTCCATGGTGGGTGTCGCAATCAGGAACTGTATTTCGGGAGGTGTTTTCCTGAATTTGTTCTCCTTTATTTTCCTGTCCTGACCACTTACCTGTCCGGAATGATCTTCAGCCACAATATTTTCGCTCCCAACAAAGGGCCGGGTATATTGTATGGTATAGAAGTTTTCTTCGTTGATTGCCGGTATAAGTGTATCTTTACAAGTAGCTTTCAAACAACTGTTCACTATTTCCCAATTGTATTTTTTGCCACATTTTCTGCACGAATATTTGTGCATAAATTTTGGCGCTTGTATCAGGATCATATCCGGTTCAATAAAATACACATCTTCCCTATTTACTTTCTGTTTTGCCAGGGATCCCATTTTCAGGAGAAAATCCCTTGTCTGCTCTATCACTTTAACAATCTCATCGGCATCATCGAGTCCGAAGCACTTTTTTATCCATGACGACAGAGCTCTTGATCCGTTGAAGGCGTGATGGGTAAACTGAGTTTTCTTAAAAAGATCCCTATCGGCATTGGTATAAATACCTACATTGGTATCTTCAATAGCTTCAAAAATCCTTTTTTCGGGTGCTTTTTGCTCGATAAATTCAATCACCTGCTGAAAGAAAGTTGATTTATCCATGAGGTTGGGATGGCCTATCGCCAATTCACTCCTGAAAACCTCCATGAATCCATAAATGTAGTCCTTCAATAAAGGTTTGTTCACATCTTTCAGATAGGGAAAATAAGCCAATTCGGGTTGTAGGATAATTTCGTCGATAGCTTCATAACTGGCTTCAAGTAGACCGACATCTTCAAGGTTTATACTGATAAAACGCTTCGTTCCACGAATTTCAACGTACAGAAAAGTTTCTAGGTAACGAAGGTATTTCTCCTTAAACATACGTCTCTGGGCAAATGGGATGCGTTTCTCATATTCTGCATCAATGATATGAGGATATAGTAGTTCGGGAATGCTTTTAACAGGGAGAAAAGAGGGTTGATTTTTCAGAACAGTATACAACGCTCTCCTGAAATAGATCTGATTGTACCAATGGTCCATATGTCCTGCCTGGAAAGCAGCATCCTGCCTATTGTCAGTGAATCCGATTACTTTTCGCTCAGTTGCAGGTAAAGAACTGATTGATGAAGTAACAATTACATCAGTACCAGTAGCCCTGCCAATGGAGTTGAGCAAAAACACCTTAGCGTATTCAGTGCTTACGGAATGTTCTGTACGACAATTGAGACAATAAGACATGGGTGAAGGCAATAATGTCCCGACGTAATCTTCATCCTCATGATAGGTTACGAAGGTGTTTGATTGACCGTTTAGAATTCCCAGGATAGGCCGTTTTTCTTTGTACGCAGATTTTACAACCCTCGTTTTTGGTGTAATCCAGTGATCGGGCAGTTTGTCTATGGTTTCTTTAAACATTGGGCTATAATAGCCAGCTTTCATTTTATTAGCTTCGTCCTGATAGGTCCATGGTTGTGCTTCGCATGTCTGTTCATCGAAGCGCATGCCATAATACTCTTGCCCGCAAGTTCGGCAGAAAAGCAATGGGAAAAGAGTCGCTTCCCCCCTGCCGGCTGCTTCACACCGTGGACATGTTGTTTCACCGCTGTCACTAAGATAACCACAACTTTCAACCAGGCATCCTTTCAATTCAGATCCTTGATTATAGAATGCATGAACCTTGGGAACGAACCTTGGCACTTCGAGCCCCATGGCTGAAATAACCGTACCCGTCATTCCCAATAACAAACCTGCGCGAATTTCAAGCTTGCATTTCTCCAGCTCAGAGCCAGGGCGTAACTCCTGTTGGTATTGGGTTGCCAGGAAAGTGAAGTCTTTGATCTCTTTCAGCGACTTTTCCAAAAAGCTGATTATCTTGCTTTTTTTCAATTCTTCACCAAGAGTAAGCTGTTCCAGCTTTCCGGTAAACGGATAACCCATCAGGGATTCGAACAATGGTAAAACGCTTTCAAATTGTTCACTGTCGAAGGAATCAAGAACCTCTTCAGTGATAGTAATTGTTTTCGAAATAATATCACCCTCAAACTCAACAGATATATCTTCCTTTTCTGTTACAACATTTCCCGGAAGAAATGTTTCTCCGAATATGCGGGTGGCGAATAAAGCTACTGCAGCGGCAGAATCCTCACCATTTACGTCGCTTACCATGGTTGCCGACGTACCAATGCAAATGAGCTTACCCTTGGTTTCTGTTTTTTGTTTCAGTCTGCGAATCAGGAAAGCTACATCAGCCCCCTGTTTTCCGCTATATGTGTGCAGCTCGTCCAGTACCAGGAACCGAAGGTTGCGCTTAATATCATCCCTAAATAGCGGAGCATCGTCGTTGCGGGTGAGCAGTAGTTCGAGCATTACATAGTTGGTGATTAATATATCGGGAGGTGAACGCCGTAGTTGGTCGCGATCGATGATCTCGGAACTGTTGGGAATGGCATCCTCGCCAAACACCTCTTTATATGCTTTTAATGCCTCCTCGCCTGTATGCTGGGTATCCCCCGTATAAAGGCCAATGGTCAAACCGGAGTTGTTGAGTTTTTTTGCCAATTCCTCGTATTGCGTATTGGCGAGAGCATTCATGGGGTAAATGATGATGGACTTGATACCTTTCACTCCTTTAGCTGCTTCGTGCAGGCAATAGCTCACAATAGGCAGTTCAAAACACATGGACTTTCCTGAACCGGTACCAGTGGTAACTAAACAGTTTTGCATATCTCTTGCGACAATTTCAACTGAACGTTCCTGGTGTGCGTAAGGTGTAAAATTGGGATAGATAGCAGTTGTTTTTTTATGGAGCCAACCTTTATCCACTAAATCGGTTAAAGGAAATCCTGCCATAAATCGTTTACTGATCTGTATTATCGGTTCCTGCCATAACATACAGCGGTTATTTACTCCTTCCTCCACGAACCGGGCAATTTCAGGATTTTTAAATACCTGGAAGGTTTGAATATATGATTTATACTGTTCCTTTACCGCTTGATATATTTTAAAAGGATCCATAACCTTCCGTGTTTAATTTTCGCTCATTTTTTGTTGCTCAATCTCATCCCGTACCCAGGCAAACTCATCGTAAAGTTGCAAAATGGTTTCCTTGGTTCTATATTTCCCAAATTTTTGTATCTCTTTTGATTTTAATATTGGAAATGTATCAAGCATATAAGATAAGTCAGAGACTCCTATTGAATACAGATGTGCTATGATACAATCTAACTCGCACTGCAAAGTAAACCTGTCTTGTGAATTCCATTGATAGGGCTCGCCTGTATAATTTAAATCATCAGCAAATGATTTAACTGAATAAGATGTGTAAGTGAGCTTTAGAACTCTATTCACGACTTCATTTTCAATTCTTTTGATGAATGCAAAGGAAATAATAGGAAGTTGATCAATGATATTTTTAATCAAATTAGCCCCGTAAAATTTCACTCTAGTTATATAATCAAAAGGAATTGAGTTTATAATAGCCAACAACAATGCAGACCTCCTTGCTCTAATTAGCGGATCCTTTTCATCTATTACCAAATTAGGAGCTTTGTAATTAAAAACAGTTTCAGAACCTATACATGCTATAAATGTTCTAAAATTGGAAATTACATTGGTTGTATCTCTAAAAGTTATATTCCAAGCTGAATGTAATCTTCGTGACAATTTATCGTTTTCCTTATATTCATTTGTTACCCAATATCTTGGAATGATTTCAAAATTTATTTTATTTTTTTGCGATTCAGTTGGCAAATTTGTTGGAGCCTTTATCCCAAATCTTTTTTCCTTTGGAATACTATCAAAAGTTGCAAATCTATGGTCATATTGGTGAAGCAGTTTCCCTTCAAGTAATGGAACGTATAGTTCAGCTTCTTTTATAAATTTGGTGCCTTGTTTAATATAACCATTTTCTAACAATTCTTCAAGGGTTTTTAATTGCTTCGCATCACTTGTCATATGAAGTCCAACCGTGTAACGAATTTTCCATTCTTCAGATAAACCAATAATTTGGAACATATTATAAAGTGATAAAAGGATATCTTTATCCTTTTTCCTTGAAAATGTAGCTACATTTTTTGTTAAAGGATTAATTTTTATGCATTCTTCTGGCGTAACTGAAAATACTTTATCAGAGAAATAAATTTCAGCTGTTTCATCCAAGTAAAAACCAAAATCCATATTTTCTGAATATTGATTGATAGTTAACAGTGTAAAACGTTCATGATAACCTATGGCAGGGAACCAACCTTTCCAATTTCTAAAATCAAAAGCTGAAATAATTTTCTTTTTTTCTATTAAGAATTGGGTAAACTTTGACCAAGTAGGTGATTGGAGCATCCCTGATTTTATTATAATGCCACTAAAACCTAATTGGTTTATAAGATTAGAATTGTTCTCTACAAATAATGGATAGAGGTTTAGTTCACCAACGGCTGTTAAAGAAAAACGATTACTTTGTGTAAGAAAGAGCTTTTGCTTTTCAACAACAATATTTGCATCTGTCCAAGCGATATAAATTTCTGGATCCGAAACTTTTAGCTGTTCTATCTTTTTCTTTCGGATATCACTTCTTTTCTCATCTACTATATTAGGGAATGAACTAAAAAACTCTCTTTCTAGTAATGTGATTTTTTCCCAGGGAGGATTCCCGAGCAAACAATCAAATCCCCCTTTTTCAAATACTTCAGGAAACTCCAAATGGAAATGGAAAAAATGTAAATCTTTTGCCAACTGCAATACTTTTTCAATCAGTTGCTGACTTACCGGCTGGTTTACGAGCAAACAGTCTAATGTAGAATTGGTGGGGTAATTTTCCAGGTCATGGGTTGTTTTTTCGATAAAGAAAGCGCTGGTCCACAAATCGGCCATTAGCCATTCCTTGAATTGTCGTTCGGTTTTTTCCAATCGACGATATTCCTCCTCGGCTTCTTCCACATCGGCGGAGAATTCCTGTTTGCGACTGTTGAGCTTTTCACGCAAGAGCAGGAGTTCTTTTTCGCTGGACTTGTCAAAATGTAACCCATATTGTACTGATGGTTCCCGGGCCACATTCATGCTATCGAGTTGCTTTTTAACCCTCTTTCTCAGCTTGGCGCATATTTCTGGATTGTCGTTGCTTACCGTTTTATAGGCTTCTTCAGGTATACCTTTTTTAATTAATGACGGTGTTGCTCCTATCAGGGAATTACCACATTTCAGTTTGTGGTCGAGGAAGGATAGCGGCATGTCGGGGAGGGAAGCAGTGATCCATAAGGAGAATTTTGCCAGTTCAATGGCCATGGGATTCAAATCAACCCCGTAAATACAATGAAGAAGTACATCGCGCTTGGCTTCACGCAATTGTTCGTCTGTAGGGCGTTCCTCGTCACCCATGCGAATGAGAGCCAGTTGCTCTCCCATCTTCTCCAGAGCTGCACATAAAAACGCTCCGGATCCGCACGCGATATCGGCTATTTTCAGGTCGAGCAGTACCGTTTCTTTTTCCTGTGGCGTATTTTTGGAATCAATTGCATTCCCAATCACTGGCACCAATGCGCTTTCAATCAATTGGGCTACTAACCGGCTATCGGTATAGTATGAGCCGGTGGTTTTCCTTTCGGTGCCACGATCATCCAGATAAAATTCCCCCCTTTGAATTTCGCGGTTACCCAATCTTAATGAATCCTTGGCTAATTTGGGTTCGTAGTCAAGCAAGCTTTCATATACCGAACCCAATTCATCGATTGCAAGATTGGCATAGTTGATACGGTTGACAAGCTTATCGAACTTAAAATAACTGAGGCCGTAAATGGCATCCAGCAAGTATTTGTTCTTGAGTGAAAGCTGAAGAAGAGTTTTAATCTTCCGGTCAGAGAACAATTGGCCGCCAAAAGCATTGATGGTGTCGCCGTTCCGGAACATATAACCTTCTGCAACCAGTCTGAATGTAATCCTTAGCCCTTCCCAGAGGTCCTTTTCTTCATCGTGGCTATAGTTGCCCAGTTCCGCTTTTTCGCGTAAAGCATTGATGCTGTATGTTTGTGCATAAATACTGTTGCGAACAGGAAGCCAGCCTTTTTGTTCGGCAAACATCAGGAAAAGCAGTCGGTAGATGATATTGAGGATCTCATTGTAGAACTCTTTCACCTTACCATTCTGAATAGTGTCTGGATCGAGGTCTTCGGCAAAGCCATTGCCCAACTTTTCGATGGCATCAATTACCTGGTCGCGCAGTTTATTACCTACTTTTACTCCGGTTTCGCGAGACTTCTTATGAAACTTTTCTAGAAGACAATTGTTTTCTGTTTCAATGGGATTGCCCTCATCATCGAATTCTGTTTCTTGTTCTCCTTGGTATTGATTTTCGATACGCGATCGGTGCAAAATACGATACAGAACACGGAACTGTTCCGATGCACCAGTTTCGAAAATACCTTCGAGGTCAAACTCCAGGAACCCTTTTGTGATGGAGTGGAAAAAGTCGCGAAGTAACCTGATCTTTTTACCATTCACTAGGATGGCCCATTGATCATGGCTGGTATTGAGGTATTGTTGTAAGCAATCTTGTGGGCTCTTGTTTGGATGTGTTCGACTTGTTTTATCCTTGTTGTCGAAGTCCTGGGCTGAATGCACCATATGGATAACCGGGGCGTATTCACTATCCCAACCTTTGTAAGGAATATGGTATTCAACACCTGATTCACTTTTGATGTTAGTAGCAACATATACAGGCTTATAATCGAGCATTTCTAACAAGGGAAGTATCCACCGTTTACGCAACGTCGCATTATCGAAGCGGTTTTCGAGAAGCTGACTTCGTATCTCCTCCCATCGTTCGCGAAGTAATTCAAAAGAAACGGCAATGGTTTCGTCCATCTTTTTCATGTCAGGTCCGAAACTCTTGTCCTTTACATAGTCGGCTTTGGTTTCACTGGCCAGTGAAAGACAGAAATCTTCCGTAATAATATTCCCGCTTGATTTGATAAAACTTAATGGCATTGCTTCAGCAAGTTAAAGAGGTAGAATAGTGGTAATAGTTAAAAGATCATATCCGGCATCTTCGAGGTGAATAATATCATCAAGCCAGGTAGGCTGTTCTGTTTTCATGCTGTCCACCAGTATTTTTTTATAGAGTTCCTGCCGCTCTTCTATGAGACTAATCTTTCTTTCCTGAATTTTCCGTTGAATTAATCTTTCGAGATGGGCAAATGCGAGTGCATCCTGTATATGTTCAGTAAGATCAGTCAAAGTAATGCTTCGTGTAGTGGTAGCAGGGTGAAGATTATCGTATGGAACACTTTGTTCAGTATAACTATCAATTGCCAATGTAACTAATTCTTCGATCACCCGTTTTTCCTTCACTCCAACCGTGAAGCGGACGAGAAAATTATACTGATATACTACTGATTCAACCTGTGAAGAAAAGAAATATGCATTCCGGCCATAAAGGCCTTTGTTTGAAAAAAATTCTGCCTTTACCAGTTCAATAAGTTTTCGTACGATAGGATGGCCCGCATCCAGGATTAACGCATCCGGATGAGTGAGCGCCACTTCGGGATCGAAAGTTACATTTTGCAAGTGGTTGCCAAAACGGGGTAGGATTAATCGAGGATCATTCAGATGAATTTCATAGAATCCATTACCTTTTTCATTCATTCCCGAATTGAACTTTTGCAACGCAGATTTTACAAAAATCAACACCTCCTCCTTTGATCCCACGATGCGTTTGGTTTCTTCAATACGTTTATCAATTTCAGGTAATTCTATATCAAGGCTGGAATAAAACGATTCAGATTCAATCTTTTTTTTGCGTTTCATATCTTCCTCTAAGCTTGAAAACGATTGTTTTACTGCTTTCCGGGTTTCATCTACACCTACAGAAGAAAACAGGTCAGGCATTGAAGGAGCATTTTTTTTCTTACTCTTATTGCGTTTCGAGGCCTGATTGAAAATACTTGTCAGATAAACTTCATCACCGAAATAGGCTGCTGCATAGTCCCGATCAATCTCGATGGTGTGTTGCTTTTCAAGCAACAAGTCAAGAATTTCTTTATCGAGTGAATTATCAAGAACAAGGGTACGGATGTTCACAAACTCCTTTGGTTGCCCAATGCGATCAATACGGCCGTTGCGTTGTTCCAGCCTGTTTGGGTTCCATGGCAATTCATAATGCACAATACTTGAAGCTAACCGTTGCAGGTTTAGTCCTTCAGAAATTACATCGGTCGCAATTAAAACAGCTTTGACTGCCCGATCGAACTTTTGAAATATCTCAGACCGGGCGTTCTGGCTCATATCGCCATGCATAATAAATACTTCAAACTCCCTTGTTTTTATATTTTTCTCCAGATAATCGAGTGTATCTCTGTATTTGGTAAAGACGATGATCTTAGAATCTTTACCGAAGAGTTCAGGCAAGATTTTATTTTTTAACCGGATCAGTTTTTCATCATCGCGGGGTGTCACAGTCTTAGCAAAATCGATAATACGCTGCAACTCACTTATTTCATTTTCATTTAGTGCCTCGAAATCGAGTTTCAGTGAAGCCATTTCTTCTGAAATACGCTCGTCGTCGGAAAACATGTCAGAAACATAGCCTTGCAGGGTTTCCGTATTGGTTTCTTCCTCTGGTTCTGCCTTATTCTTAATGGTAGTGATCCTATTTTCCAGAGATCTTAGCACCGCATAAGGCGAGCTGATCACACGTTTCTGAAAGTGGAAGGCAACCCAATTGGCGATGTTTCGCACTTTCTTTGTCCCACGTTCATTGGCAGTAGTTAAAATAAAGTCGCCATATCGTTCAATGGCATCAAGTAATTGCATATATTTTCCATGGGGATCAGGAGAGATGATGACTTCCTTTTGATCTCGCTTTGGAAACGGTGATTTCTTGCCTTGCTTGGCATACCAATCTTCCAGCTTACGGCGATTGCGCTGTACCACATTGAAACGCGCCTTCGACTTGTCAAAACTTACTTCACCGTTATTTTGGTATGAAACAATTTCAGGATTGAGAATTTCGAGGATACTGGCGAAGGTATCGGAATAACCATTATGAGGAGTAGCAGTTAGGAAAAGGACATTGTTGATTTTAGCACTCAGGGTGGAAACAAGTTCATATCGCTTCTGTTGTTTAGCTGATCCTATGTTACTATGAGGCCGGGCACACAGGTGCACTTCGTCAACTAATAACAAATCCCAGGGTTGTTCCTGGATTTGCTGCTTGATGTCAGGAGCTTTGGCATAATCCACTGAGGCGATAACGACTTGAAAATATTGCCATGGATTTGCTCCGCCAGGTAGTTCTTTTTCAAACTCTTTCCGTGAGAATGAATCAATAATGGTTGCTTTGATATGAAAAAAGTAATCGAGCGCTTCTTTCCATTGTGGCTTGAGGTTGGCTGGTGTTAGGATAATAATCCTTTTTAATTTTCCCCGTTGCTTTAACTCCGAAATGATCAGGCCGGCTTCAATTGTTTTGCCGAGACCTACATCATCTCCGATCAACATTCTCACATTTGGTTTCTCAAGCGCCAGAACCAGGGGAACCATCTGATAATTGTATGGCACCACCGAAGATCGGTGTAAGCTTAGAAATGGTGCAGAACCATGGATCAGGTCGAATTGATAGGCACGGAGCAGAAGCCGCTGAGAGGTCAGGTCTCCGGGGAGTTCCGCACTGATTTTCTCAAACCGTTCCTCTTTGATATTTTCAATGTCGGCTAAAAATATCCTTTTATCGTTTGAATCGCCCGTTATTGGAGTGGCAACCATTTCGAGACCGTCAAATTCATCCACCCGCCAAAGACGGTTTCGCATATTGATAATGATGCCGGGTTTTATATTTTGATTGATCATAGTCTATAGACAAATCTGGAGATGGGTCACTCTCAAACCATCATCGGAGGATTAGGTTTGTCAAATTTATGAAATCTATATGGGAAATCCGAAATTAACAGAATATTACACTTTACCCTATATAACCGGCAATTATGAATGCAAAAAATCCATCAAGCAGGAAACGGATTGAGTATGTGTCAAAACTCCTGTGTCATTTAGTCGAAACTTCTATTCATTTCCTTTTCTGCTTTTGTCAAAGGAACCGATTCGATTTTCTCCTCTATTTCTTCATGATCCTCTCCAGCTTTTTTTGCTCTGGAATTAGCCCACCTTCTGAGATAAGTAATTTGTTCGTTCATTGTCCTGTATAAAGGAACTGTTTCTTGAATTGCATCAAGAATATTTTTAATCTTAAGGCTGGGGTTACTTGGATTTTCCGAATAAGCTGAAAACATTGCTTCTTTTATACACTCTTCAATTTCAGCACCATTAAAACCAGCTGAAGCCTCTGCTAGTTTATCAACTGCAAAATCCTCTGGTTTTTTATTATTCTTATTGAGATGAATAGAAAAAATACTTCTTCTTTCTTCCTGTGTAGGAAGATCAACAAAGAATATTTCATCAAAACGGCCTTTTCTAAGTAACTCAGGAGGTAGTTGCGAGATATCATTTGCAGTAGCAACCACAAAAACTGGATGTATTTTCTCTTGCATCCAAGTAAGGATTGTAGAAAATATTCTCGAGCTTGTTCCTCCATCAGAGTTTGAACTGCCCTGCGAGCCAGCAATACCCTTCTCAATTTCATCTATCCACAGAACACACGGAGCAACTGCTTCTGCAGTCATGATTGCCCTTCTGATATTGCTTTCACTACTTCCAACCTCTGCTTGAAAAACCTTTCCCATGTCAAGTTTCAACAACGGCATATTCCACAATGAAGCTATACATTTAGCTGTTAGGCTTTTACCGCAGCCAGGAACTCCTAATAGAAGCAATCCTTTTGGTTCTTTCAGTCCCCAGTTTTGAGCTTCGAAATCAAAAGCTTTTTTTCTTTTTTCCAACCAATGTTTCAAATTATCTAATCCGCCCACGCTTTTTAAACTTTCATTTGCTTGATAATAATCAAGCATACCGCTTTTCTTAATTATCTGTTCTTTTTCAAATGAAACGGTTCTTGGAGAGTCTGGTCCGAAATTATCCTTCACCGCTGCAAGACAATAGGCTAAATCTGCTTCCATAACTGTCATTCCGATAGCAGCATCAATTAATTTCTTCTTAAGATTATTATCAAGCGTTACTTTTGCATTCTTAGCCACTTGATTTAATACCTTTTCAATGTCAATCCTATCTGGTAAGGGTATATCAATTACTGTTATATATTTTTCAAGCTCAACTGGAAGATCAAGAATCGAAGAGAGAATTACAATATGTTTACGGTAGAACCTCAAATTCTCTGCAAGTTTTCTTAACCTGACTTTAATATTTCGCTCATTAATGTACTCATGAAAATCTTCAAGTACATATAGTTCATTTACATCTTCATTGATCCTCGAATCAATGTACTTTAGCATTTCTTCTGGATCTTCAAGATTTGCGACATACTTAATTTTACCTGTTGCAACATCCCTAAGCCCAAAACCATCAACTGAATTCCACTCGTAATACCTATAATCCTTGTCAATCTTGCCCAAAATTCCCTGGATTTTTTGCTTTGTCCTTACATACTCAAAGGATGTTAAATATAAAACTGGGTAATAAGCTCTCAGCATATTTTCAATCTGATCAGAAATACTTTTATTATAGTGCACTATCATCTCTGTGGTATTATTTTCGTTTTATAATATTTTTGCTTTTTTCTTCTACAATCCTATTGCGGTATTTAAATGGGATCTCCTTTTTAGTCATTTTCCTATTATCTCCAAAATTCACCTCTATCCTATCCATAGCTTCATGAGCAAGTTTATTAACATCATCTGGCAGATAATCTGAATCGGTAACTATTGAACCGTCCTTTAATATGGTAATCTTAATCTTTCCAACGGGTTCTGTTTCGCCTTTTATTTTCGATCGACCGACCATGAAAAAGCTCATAACCTCATCATTGATAGGATTTAAGTTATCATTGCTTCTATAGGTGAATCCTTTTTTTTTGAATTCCTTTAATATGGACTCTTTTGCATAAGTTACATTAAGTTCAGAGAATTTTAAATTAAAATTTCTGACTATCTCGCGAGAATTATTTAAGTAGTATGTGTTGTAAACAATTTTATTTCCAACAATTTTAAGGGCATACTCTCCTTCCATTTCAAAATTGGGGCCGAGTGAATTTACAACGATTTCTTCATTTATAATCTCATATGCCCATCCTAGTTTCTGACAAACTTTGAGAATCACTTCGCTGTTTGCAAATTCCGGATTCCTAATAAAGGTTGATGTTTCAAATCTTGACATTCAATCTTAGTATTTTCTTTTCCCATATTTAGAATACCCAGGCTTATTTCCTTTTAGGGGTTTAATTTTTTCGTACTCTTCTTGCAAAGCTGAGGCTTTAAATTGCAACTCCATGAACTCCAAGTTTTTATCTCTAAGTTGCCTGAGTTCTTCTAAAAGAATCGATTTATATTTATAGCTGATAGGTTTAGATTTTATTTCTTCCAATTGCAATTCAAATCTTTTAAGTTCATTTTCAAAGAACTTCTTTCTGTAATACGAAAGATTTTCATTTCTTGTGTTCTCGATTGCTTCAAAAGACTTTTCAAATTCCTCAATTTCAGACGAAATAAAAGGTTTAATTTTTGAGTAATCAATAGAACCTATTTTTTGAATGTATTCCTTTGTTATTGTGTCAGGTGGATTTTCACAAAGCTGATTTAGATTTTCGATAGCCTTATTAATATATTTTACTCCAAATTGTTTTAAAAGAGTGAAGTATTCTTCATCAATCTCCTCATTCCATTCAGATCTTGTCATTTTTTCCTGACGTACATACTTCTGATCCTGGTGTACAAAAAATGAGAGAATATTATAACTGCCTGAATAGTATAATGGTTGAGATTCTTTTTCAAGGAGATAAACGTTCTTATAATGGAAAGAGGGTAATTCGCAGAAATAGAAATTGTTATAAGAATTATCTAGTTCTTCTAGTTTAATCATAGATTCTTCTTGAACCATTTCACTATTTATATTTTCTGGCTGTGAAAAAGCTATATACACTTCCCCGCCTTTTCTGAGATATTTCTCAATGAATGGAACTCGTTTAAAAAATGCATTGTTTTTTACCCATGGACTTAGAATCCAAAGTGAGCCCTTTGTGTCGTCAAATAATCTTTTAAGTTCGACCTCAAATTCAAGTGTGTTGAAATGGTTCTTTATTGTTTCAGTCTTTTCAATAATCTTATTTATTGTTTCTGTTTTACCCTCAATCAGTGCCTTATCAAGTTCATCTTGAATTTTGATCAAATTCTCTTCTTTTTCAGATTGTTCCTCAGGTTTTGTTTCATTCGTCTCCTGCAATTCATCATCGACTAGTATAAGTTTCTCTAAAAGGTCGTTTTTAATGCTTTCTTTCTTATCAAGTATTTCAGATAACTCATCGATAACCGAACCGTTAGATTCGTCGAATATAAGGGCTCTTGTAGAATTATCCCGGAAGTTTTCTAATAAGCAGACCCAGAGTTTTGCTACGTATCCAACGGAAGAAATTTTATCCGCAGACAACAACTTAAAATTATTTACTGGGAAGTGAATTTCTGGAGCTTGGATTTCTGCAATATTCTGAATTTCCGGAAACGAAAGATCATGAACATCCTGAAGGAACTCGGTTTTTTTCTCACTTTTCACTTTACTAAAGACTTCCTTTGCATTTTTATACTCAGTATCAATAATATCTGAGTATAATTCAAACTCTCTTTTAAATGTAGAAAACTTGACGCCGTTTGATGCGTATTCATTTCCTAAGTCTGTAAGCCAAATAACGCTTTCGTCACCCTCCACCATTTTATCTTTTTTAAGGCTATTGATGGCTTGTTCCAAAATATCTTTTTCTGCCGGATCATTGGATACATCTAATCCTAGTATTTTCCCTATATCGGGCATTGAAAGCGAATCAATCTTAAGTAATTCACAAATTACTTCATCAAAAATGTCAAATTGCACTGGTTGCGAGCACTCACCCTTGTATTTTGTAATTACGTATTGCCAATCGAAATCTGTAAATCCTATAATTCTTTCAATAAGTTTTTTCTCTTGTGATACTGCTTCTATAATGCGAATCTCAATAGGCAATTCATCTCGAATTGCATTTTCCTCTACGTCTTTTACAGCAATGCTTTTTGATTTAATTGCTTCACTGCTTGTTACTTTCTCAGATAAATAAGCAGGGAAATTAAATTTTATGAATTGAAAGACATCGTTTGCAATTGTCTCTCTTGGGTCTTCTTCAATGTCATATCCATTGTCCACCAGGAATCTTACAATATCAGATATCTTTACATTATATTCCCTTGATATTTTGGAAAGAGTGTATTTCACTTTTTATAAGTTTTCAATCTGTTTTATATCCACAACATGCATATGTGAAATGGCATTTGAATAGTCCAACCTGTGTTCAAAATGCCTTTTGTTACCAATTACGATCAATAATCTTTTAGCCCTTGACAGTGCCACATTCAACCTTTGGAATTCTCGAGCAAACCCCAAAGCATAGGGATAGTTTGTATTCTTATGAATCTGAGTTTTATTACTGGTGTCGGGTCTTAATTGATTATCGCTTCTTACAGTGGAAACTATTATAATATTTCGTTCCATTCCTTGAAATCTATCCACAGTATTTATCCTGAAAGGAATGTTGTATTCATTTAGATACTTAAATTGTTCGAAGTTTTTTCTTTGCTCCTTTGTTAACTCACCATAAATAAGCTGCCGAATCCTACTCATTTGGGGCGTATAGAATGTAATAATCCCTATTTCCTTATCTTCTTCCTTCTTGAAGGAATCATAATATTTCGAAAAATTATCTTGATAAATTAGTTTATCTAAAACCATCTTTATAGCATGGATCTCACCTTCATTTTCATAAGAAGTACCAATCTTTGTTTCGGGAGTCTCGACATTTACCCATATTGCATGTTTTTCTTGTGAAATAAAAGGTTCTAATTGAAATCCATGATGCCTGCTGCCTTTCTTTGAAAAATCCGGAATATCCATTTCGTCCTCGATTCCACATTTCAATCCTCCCTCATGGTCATCCAAATAAAATTGATTGATGCAATCCATTATCTGCTTATGCATACGATATTGTATTCTCAATTCACCTACAATGGACTCAGAAGCATTTTCAATTAACTTCTCAAATTGTGATGTTTTAAAATCCTCTTTTGTCCAGTCCTTAATTAATTTCCTTGCATCAACCGCTTCTAAGGCTTCAGAAAAATCTTTTTCATCATTCATAGGCGGAAGCTGCTTGTGATCGCCTATGATGATTACTTTTTTGCCCAGTGTCAATGGAAGAACGAGTTCAGGGGGTGTAGCCTTACTAGCTTCATCCATGATGACGAGATCAAATTCAGGATCTGAAAATTGACTTGAACTTTTATCTGCGTAATAAATATTCTGAAATTCCTTGCTAAAATTGCCACTGCCGCATTCACTGCATGTAGCAGCAAATACATTTACATGATTTAAATACCGTTGAGTAAACTTACTCTTAATTAGGTCTGATTGGCTATCAATCTCAGTTTTCCATTTTTTAACAGCATTTTCATATTTTTTATCCGGACTACAATTTTCCTTTATTTTCTCGACCCAATTATGTACAGCATTTAGATTGACACTTTCCGGTACTTTCTCTTTACTTGAATGTTGTCCCCATTCCCTTATTCGAGAAATGGAATACTGTTTGCCCTCTTCTTCAAATCTTTTTTCATTTCCAATTCGTAAAGGCCTGACTAACTTTTTTCCTGACAAACGTTCAATAGCGTTATCAACTGCAAGATTGGTCTGTGATGTAATTAATATACGAGAATTAGGGTCCCTTAATAGCGATTGCCATACTATTTCCGCAATAACGGTAGTCTTACCTGTTCCCGGTGGTCCCTGAATAAGTGTAATATCTTTTGCTAAAATAGCTTTGGTGACTGCATCAAGCTGATTTGGATTCAAATCTTTCTCAATAAGATTCTGTTTTATAGAATCTTTTGTCTCTTCGTAATCATCATACGATATACGGGCCTCCCGTATATCAAAGAGAAAATTAGATAAGTTCCTATTCACAGGATAACCGGAATAATGATCAGGATCCGTTACCTTTCTCATAGCTCTTATCATTCTGGAAATGTTGGTTATTTCACCAGGGAATATTGGTTTTATATAACCCTTCTTCAATTCTTCAATCTCTAATCTATCTTCAGGTCTGTCATGGAGTGCAACATCAAAACTTTCATCTAAACGAAACTTTAACATAGGTCCGTTTTTCATTATTAGCTGTCCAATATTCATTCCTCCCATGTATCTTTCTTTTTCTCCTTTTGTTTCCTTTTCTTGATCAAGATCATTTTTTTCCTTTGGTGTGAGAAAAACAAAGGTCGCTTGTCTTATACCCTTTGCAACCTCTTTCTCTCTCTCTAACTCAAGAGTCTCATTTTTGATAAATTCATAAGTTGTCCTGCCTAAAACACCTTCATATTTAAGTTCGAGTAGGCTGTCAAATTCATGCATCTTTTGATCAATTATCTCTTTTGTTTTATCCCTTTCCTCTGCAGACATAAAATTGAAATGAAATAAAAGCCTTAGATTTTTCTGAACGAGATCAAACTCTATGTCACTTGAAATACTTTTTCTAATATTATTTTGAAGATCATTACAAATTTTCATTCTGTAATTCTCATCATCTGACATGAACTCAATATCTAAACGGGTATTAAATTGAGCCGCAGTAAAGGAAATATCAGTGTTCTTTTCACTTAATTCATTCAACATACTATCATACTCAGTTTCATCATCTGGCCAGCAAGAGAACGTTGAGGTATTAATGTCGAATTTTGCTTTGCCTTGTATATCATTATATAATTTGAAGTCTCTTAACCTTTTTAGGTTTCTTTGATTAAGTATATAAATGTATGAGGTTGGAAGTCTGTAAATTTTATTATCTGGGTATGCGAACTGTAAATTCTCAAGTAGCAGATCAACTTCATCCTTTGAGGCGTTGGTAATTTCATATTGATTATTATTTATAACCAATCCCTCAATAGGCTTGAGTTTAGTTTGATATTTCGTTTTAAATTTAGTGACTGCTCTTTCCTGTTTTATTCCTAAGCTGGCAAACCTCGTTGGATGGATGAAATGAGATATCTCAAGGATGATTCTTGATGCTTCTTTCTCAATTTTAATACTATGATGTGTAAGATTGTCAGAAACTAAATCTTTTTCTATTTCATTTTTTAACTTGTCGAACTCTTTTGAATGATCAAATGATATTTGCAGATCAATTCTATTATTTGTTGTTATTTTAAGAATTGATGCATATTTATCAGAAATTATCCTTTCAGTATATGGTCTTATTTCTTCATCAATAATTAATGTATTGCCCTTTAATTCAATGTCTAAATGATAGTTGCTGTTTATTTCGTCAATGAGGGTTTGAAGTACATCTATTCTCTCCTCCTCTTCAATAAAGTGGAATTTTACTTCCCCTTCTAATGAATGAATTGGGGAATCTTTTGTTAGGCAGTAAAAATTCTCTTCTGCAAAAGAAGAGAGTTCACTCAACTTGTTGTCATTAATTTCTGTGAAGTTTTTAAATTGAATAAAAGCATTTTTATCAGTTACAGCCCAATCTTCCAACTCTTGCTTGCCAAACATATTTACCAAATCACTTTCGAATTGTCTAGTCAATTCATCTTCATCAATATATATGTTTAAATAACTTGCTCTTTCTGACTTAGCCTGGGATTCAAGATATGGGCCTTTAACTTCTTTTATTTTCCATACTTGTTCCTTTTCTTTAACGAGAACCTTAAGGGCGTTGACAAAGCTTCTCCATATTTGTTTGTCCTTTTCTTTGTTTACATCTTTTTTGGGAATTTCAAGATTCTCAATCGATCTGTAAAGCTCTTTGAATGCCTCAGAAGACTGGAATCCTTCGTAATTTTTTAATGAACGAAAAATTATTTTACATGATGCCTTAATAGTATCAGTAATGGGTTCGGAAAAGAAATCAATCTCTTTTAAATGGATTACTCTATATGAGTATCCATCATTATAATCAAGAGCTAATTTCCCTTGTATTGCTTTTTCTTCTGAAATCGGAACAATAATCTGATGGTTTGAATGCCTCTTGATCTCACCCGTAAGGTGATCTCTTTTTTCAAATACTTTTTGGCGCTGGAAGAAGCAAAAAGCCACTTTCTTATTTAAATTTGATCTTACAGAACTAAATGGTCTCTCATTATCCTCATTGCGATCATATTGTAAATCGAAATCATCTCGAAATCTCAAGTTGAGATCAACAGGCACATCTACATTGAAAATATTTTGATCCTCTTGCGAAGGGGATCTGGTAAATTCTGATTCCAGTGTCATTCGATTAATTTCTCTTTACTAATGACGAAGTATTGCTTATTCAAAATGCTTGTAAAATATCAGTTGCATGATTACGTATAAAATTCTTATGCAAGTTACAAGTTTATGTAGATTTATAAAAAGAATTCTACTATAAATATAGTTTTACATAAATCTCTTTATAAAATATACGTAAAGAACTCAGGTTTGCGAAAATTTCAAGCTTGAATGAGTTGAAAATTATCGGTCATCAAACTCTGTAATTCCGGTTTATATTTTTGCAGATGATTGAAAAAATCGAGACAATATTTTCTGAATACCGCAAACTTTTCATAATAGGTGTTATAGGTCACATTTTTCTTGAAAAATTTCCACAATCGTTCAATAATATTGAGATTAGGGCTGTATGGAGGCAAAAAGATTAGTCGGATTCGTTTGTTTGACCGGAGAAACTCTTGAACCTCCTTTGAACGATAGTACCTTGCGTTATCCAGTATTACATAGATTTTCCCAACAGGTTGTTTTATCAACATTTTCGAGAATAACGCAATGGTCGATTGTGCATTTATCATAGCCGATTCATGAACAACTACTTTTTGATCTTCAATGCAATACGCCCCGTTTATATTGATTCTTTGTCTACCGGTATTTGCTGGTATAACCATTTCGGTTCCTTTACGAATCCAGCCATAAGCCGGTTGGGAATTATGCAAAGGGTGAACCCCGTCTACAAAATAGATTCTGTCATCAGACGCTTTGTTTCGTTTGATTCTCCTGTATTTTCTGATGAAGGCACGTTGGGCTTCTATGTTTGCTTTACCAGGTATATGAATCGGTTTCTTGTAGCGAAATCCCATCTGGTGCAAAAAGCTGGTCATGCCTTTGACGGTGTACTGAACTTTATATCTCTTTTTCACGTAAGAACTGATCTGTTTTGCTGTGAGATACATCGTATTCTCCAAGTGTTCAATCAACGTCTGCTGTTGAATCTCAGTAAGCTTACTTGTTCCACCAATATAATTGTCCTCCAGTAATGTCAGTATCCCTTTTGAATTATACCGGTTATGCCAGCGACGGATGGTGGAGTCGTCAAGAATCAGTACTTCTGCGATCTCTTCGTATGAGTAGCCATTATTCAGCATCAGGATCGCCTTTATCCTGTCTTTTTTCTTGGGATGTGTCTTGCGATGTAGTTGTCGCAATTCGAGAACTTGAGCCGGTGAGAGGAAAGCAGACATCCTTTGCAAAGAAAAATGCAATAGTTGCAACAACATATTCAAAACAACATTATTTTTGAACAGGAGGGTGTTAATCATGTCGCATTCTCATTCAGCATCGGTATAATAAGATAAAAGTTCCTAATATACTTTATATCTGTAATTTAACCATAAAACTGTTCATAATGCCCAAACTAATTCAACTAATCTTCTAATCCATCATTCTGGATCCGATATCTGTCAGCCAGGAAGCGACCAATCAACAAATGATTACACCTCTAGCCGTCAACATCTATCACTCAGCGCTCCAGGTCACCAACCCTGTCCCCGGGTTTAAGTAACATAATGCATTTTATAAAACAAAGGGCTACGACAACTGGTAGCAACCTTGAATCCCAGCTGGTGTACCCCTTCCGACCCCCATCCAATCCCAGCCTTGAACCCCGTTTGTCTTATAAAGGCATTATGTTAAATATCCCCGGATTCGTTTCGCCACTCCAACCTG
>Ga0268276_1001417_pt1 | contig 23694 bp, 28 predicted proteins | sample saktaG_4_FD_190145 | JGI IMG/M metagenome (GOLD analysis project Ga0268276, IMG submission 190145) | Saline water microbial communities from Sakinaw Lake, British Columbia, Canada - sak_2010_1_5_45m | ecosystem: Environmental > Aquatic > Non-marine Saline and Alkaline > Saline ... | reverse complement strand
CACATGCGCATTTGGATCACTGTGGTAGAATACCCCTGCTTGTTAAGAATGGATTTAGGGGTAAGATATATTGTACGGATGCTACGAAAGCTTTAGCTTTTATAATCATGGCTGATTCTGCTAAAATTGCAGAAGAAGATACGAGAAATGAAAATAGGAGGCGAGCAATGGACAATCTTCCGCCTAGAAAGCCAATTTATACTCCTGCTGATGTCAATGATGCAATGAGACTATTTATTACTGTTAAATATGGGGAAAACGTTAGGGTGACTAAAGATGTTAATGTGAAATATTATGATGCAGGACATATCTTAGGATCTTCTTCTGTCCAGATAGGCGTAAATGAAAATGGGAAAATTAAAAATATTGTCTTTTCCGGAGATTTGGGTCAAGAAAATTCTATACTTGTTAAAAATAAATCTTTGATACAGAAGGCAGATTATGTTTTTATGGAATCCACTTATGGAGATAGATTGCACGATCCGATTGAAAAAAGGAAGAGAGAACTAATTAGGGTTATTAACGAAACGTATAAACGTGGTGGGAAGATAATGATACCTTCTTTTGCTGTTGAGAGAACTCAGGAATTGCTCTTTTATATTGGGCAGTTTATGGATGAGGGAATTATTCCTAAAATGCCTGTTTTCTTAGATTCTCCAATGGCAATAAAATCCACAGATGTTTTTAAGAAATTTATGAAATATTTTAATGCGGATGTTCAGGAAAGATTAAAAGAGACGAATGATGTTTTTGGTTTTCCGCAATTAACTTTGACAAGAGGTAGGGCAGAGTCAATGACTATAAATGGCATCAGTGAGCCTTGTATAATTATTGCAGGGAATGGGATGTGTACTGCTGGGAGAATTAAACATCATATTGCAAACAATATTGAAGATGATAAAAATACTTTATTGTTTGTTGGTTTTCAGGTTGATGGGACTTTGGGTTATTGGATAAAGAAAGGCGAAAAGCATATACGTTTGCTTGGAAGAGAGGTCGAAGTTAAGGCGAGGGTAGAATCAATTGATGGGTTTTCCGCGCACGCCGATAAGGTTGAGTTGTTAAAATGGTTGAAGGGTTTTTCTCCAAAACCAAAAAGGGTTTTTATTATACATGGAGATGTAGATCAACAGCTTGCGTTATCTAAAAACTTAGCTAAAGAAAAATATGAAAGTTATATTCCGAGTTTGAATGAGGAATTGGAGTTATAAAAATTATTTTACAAGGTTTTTTATTTTAGTATAATTTTTATTTAAAAAATTTAAAGCTTTTTTTGCATAAGAGCTGTTTAAGATAGTTCCATAATATTTTGTTCCATTTCTATAATATCTAAGTTCATCCATAAATTCCACTTCTGTTTGTGGAAATCCCAAAATCTGGAGATAAGAAACTTCTGCTTCATGAGAATTACCTGCGTTAAATCCGTCTATAAACATCTTTGCTCTAACTAATTCCATAATAATATCGTAGCAATAATCTACTACAAAATTAGCATTCATTTTATCAGAAGGAATTTTACTTATGGTTAAGTCAAGAAAAGCCTTTTTGTCTTCTGCTTCCCTAAGAAGTGATATGGCCCTATTTCTATTTGGGCTTTGTCTTTTTACGATTTCTCCTCTAATAAATTCTTCAAATTTTCTCATTTTATAATTCAGTTGCTCCTTTTAATGTAATTCCATTAAGAATATTGCTCAAAAGGGGGGAATTTATATCTTTAAAAGATTTGTAGTAATTTGTTATGATTTCCCTTTCTAATATTTTGCTAAATATTTTATCAATTTCTCTCCTTTCTCCACTAATAATTGCCAAATCAATATCTGAATTAATAGTGTCTTCCCCATGCGCATAAGAGCCAAAAAGAATTATTGTTGCTCCAGGGAATAGGTCATAAAGATGTTTAACTAAGCCAGATTCATAAATTTGTTTTAAATTATCCACTCTTTTTAGGCCAATTACTTGTTTTTCATTTCTGTTTAATTCAATGGACCATCTAGATGAATCTTTGTCTTGTTTTGCAACTACAAATCCTTTTTTTTGGAGGAGTGGTATGGATTTTAATACTGCGGGTTGTGAAACCTCTAAAATTCTTGCGATACCATTCATATTAAGAGGAGTTCCCACCTTTACAAAAAGAAGTCGCATTATCCTTTGTTGCAATAAGCTTAACTCCAGTTTGTATATATTAACCATAGTTAGAATATATTAATTAGAGTTTATAAATGTTTTGGACAAAATTTTTTAAAATAAGATTACTCTTTCTCTTCTACAGTTTCTTCTTTTTCTATAGGCTCTTCTTCTGAGGATTCTTCTTCTTCGCCTTCTATTATTTCTAAAGACTCTAATACTTCTAATATTTTATCTAACTTTTTATTAAGTTGTTGAAATTGTTCGGATGTAACACCTGGAACTGCGGGTGTACTGAAACTTGGCGCACTTCTAGCATTATCTCTTTGATCGCCGAAACATGCACTGCAATAAACCGGTTTGTCTCCTCTTGGTTTAAAAGGAACTTGACAATCTTTTCCACATTTTGCACAAACTGCATCACAAGGAGCCATATCTCTTCTATCTCTTCCGCCACCGAATCCGCCTCTGCTTCCGCCGAAACTTCTTCCGCCGCCACCGAAACTTCGTCCGCCTCGGCTACCGCCACGACTTCCGCCTTCTCTTTCGAAATCTCTAAAATCTCCCATAAATAATCACAGAAATGTGGCATTATAAAGGTATGCAATTTGGGAAAAAATGAGATTATTTCCGTTCTTTCAATTTCTCATTCAGATGTTTAAAATATTCTGCCTGATGTATATTAGCCATTTTTTCAACTATTAATTCTGGCGTCGAATTCGCTAATCGTCCAATAACCGGATTATGGTCTACGATTAAATTAAACTCTGCGTCTAGTCCTTTAGCTTCGATTCCGTCTATTCTTGCGTGCAGTGGTAAAACCTCCTTGATTTCATAGCCTAAATGTGTTGCAATAATCAAGAAACAATTCTTACTCAAGAAATATTCTGCAGTAGAAGCAATTATCTTTCCTGCAACTCCCGGTTCGGTTACGGCTTCGATTTCATCAGCTAAAATTAAAGTTCTATTTCCCGGTTTGATCTGAGACATTTGAGTTAAAAGATTTTCAAAAGCGCCCTTATTCGCTGCACCTTTATTCTTGGCGAAATAATAAATTTCTTCAAAGATTGGGGATTTAAAATTTCCGTTTATTGGTAGGCCCAATTGAAATATGGAAATTAATTGAATTACGTGTTCTAAAAGAGTTGTCTTTCCCCCGCTATTTGCTCCAGTTAATATCGAGCACATATATTCTTCTGTAAGATTAAAGTTGATTGGCTGTGGGTTATCAAGGAATATGTTTTTTGATAAATCTATCATGAATTCGTTTGATTGTTCTGGATAGAAATCTAGTTGTTTTTGCTGGATGAAGTTAGCTATTCCATCTAGGAAGTCTGTTGTTAATAAAAGATTGGAAATTCTTTGTATTTTATTTGGGATTGATTTTAGAAGAGTGGCTTTAGATTTTATATTCTCTGCTAGATCGGTGTATTCAGTTGCGCTTTGACGTTTAATTAATTCATCAAGTTCTTTTTCATCTACAGAAACAGGAATTTTTAGATTGAAAACATATTCTGGAATTGAGCTTTCCTTGATTGCTTGTGTTACGATTGTCTGAAATTCTTGCGGGAGCTTTCCTTCTGACAAGATTTTCATTAAAGCGCTTCCGGAGATAGATAAGTCCCTTATTTTTTCTTCTATCTTATTATTTGTTTCTTCTATCGTTGAGTATACATCTTCTCTTTTTATTATTTTAGTTGATTTTTCTTCTAAGAATGGAAACAATGGAAGAATTTCTTGAATTATGTTTAACATCTCTTGATTGTTTGTATTTTGTTTTATTATTTCTAGATTTTCTTTCCATGAAGAAAGTTTTTCCAAATATCTTTCTAAATATATGTCGTCTATATTATCTACGCTAATAGATTGTGGAAGACTATCTAGTGCTCTTTGAAAATTGTCGCAATCTATAATTTGTACAATATCGTATTTATCTAAATCTTGAAGGTCATGTTCCGTGGAAAGTAGGCGAGCTGAACAACCCAGATTATTAAGGCGAACAAAAGCTTCTTCGTTTTCAGTTACTGCTATTATTTCATATTTAGGGGACCATGTTTGTTTTGGTTTTTTTAGTGTTTTTAAATAAGAGTTTTCGATTGGCTTGAGCGTACTGAAGAATTCTTGTCTTCTTCTTATTTCTTGGATATCGTTTGTAAAAGGAAGACAATTCCAGAGGTTTGACGCATCAGAGAAATAGAAGTTATCTGATATTTGATTTAAAACTTTTTGGTGTATTGATTTTGCGTCTTTAGTCTTGTAGATTGAGTTTTGGGATATATTTAGTTGAGTTTTTGTTTGGTTAAATGGAGATAGATTTTTCTCTTCAATAAACTTGCAATATACCTCTTTCATTTTTTAAAGAGAATTTGAGGGTTTAAAATTATTTATATTGTCTAATCGATTCTTATTAAGTTGAGTTCACGTAATTAATTCCCCTCTTGGACGAGTGCCCTGCATCCAGTTCCCATTGCTCATAACGCAATCTCCTTCATAAAAACAACTATTAATTCCAAAAGGGTGCTTATTGAGCAAATCTCCCTGTAGACGAATAGTTCTACCTTTTGGTTTTTCTGCCATTCTATAGGTTACTACATTCCCTTCTGAAACCTGAACAGAATAACGATCTACTAGAAAAGAAACTCTCATACGAGGGACTCTAATCATAAGTTCAACTTGGTTGTTGGTTAGACTGCTTTCCATATTTATTTTAATAAGGCTCTGTTCTTAAGGTTTGCGAAAAGCCTTATATAGCCTTTCTTCTTAATTGAATTATGAGAGTAAGATATTCGTTTTCATCAAAAAGAACTGGGCATATTGAAAATATAGATAAACAAAGGAAGAAGTACCCAGATATAGTTGGGGAAATATTGAAAGTTTCTGATGTTGTTATAGAGGTTTTGGATGCGCGTTTTGTAGATGAAACGAGAAATCTTGATATAGAAGAAGATGTTAAAATTATGGGCAAAAAGTTAATTTATGCTCTAAATAAGTGTGATTTGATCGATATTGAAGCTAAGAAGAAAGAGATGAACGAAAAGGGGCTTTATCCTTATGTTTTTATTTCATGCACTAAAAGGAAGGGCGCAAGAGAATTAAGAAATAGAATAAAAATGGAAGCTAAAAGAGTTGTGTTACCAAAAGAGGAAATGAGGAGAGTTCAGATAGGGATTATTGGGTATCCGAATACGGGAAAGTCTTCGTTGATTAATTTCTTAACTGGTGGTTCTGCTGCAAAAGTTGGGGCGGAGGCTGGGTTTACTAGAACAATGCAGAAGATTAGATTGACTGCAGATATATTAATTTTAGATACCCCTGGAGTTATTCCAGCAAAAGAATATTCTGGGCAAGATCAGGAAATGATTAGTAAACATGCAAAAGTTAGTGCGAGAGATGCTACAAAAGTTAAAAGGCCAGATATGGTTATTCAAAAACTAATGAATGAATATGGTCCGATAATTGAAAAGTTTTATGGTGTTGAGGTTAACGGAGATGGGGATTTGCTAATTGAAGAGATTGGAAAAAGAAAGAATCTATTAAAGAGGGGTGGGGTTATTGATGAGGATAGAGCTGCTAGAATTATTTTGACAGATTGGCAAGAAGGAAAGATAAGGGTTTGATATATACTTTTTAGAATACATTTATTTTTAAATACACTTTTAATTTATTCTTTATGATAGCAGAACAAGACAGAGCAAAAATGTCTGAGCTTAGAGCAGAAGGATGTGTAGATAAGGGTTTGATTTTTCATGTTGAAATTTTCGCGCAAGATTTTTATAGAGGTTCAGATGGAGAACTTTTTGCAAAAAAAGATTCTTCTAGAAACCCTGAAAGCTCGTTGATTGGATATGTCGGTCCCGTTGTCGAGATGGACGATGAATCACTTACCATAGCATTCGGATATAATATTAGAAACGGAAGAGCTTTTTTTGGAAGTCCAAGACTGAAAATTTATGGTGGTGCAGTTCATGATTACAATGTTTCTGCTCCGGGCACAACTGCTTGGTGTAAGGGTCACGTCTAGTTTACTTCCACTCTATTTGGAGTTATCGAGTGATTTATAAATAAGATGTTCTTTGATAAAATATGGTTGAAAGTTATATTTCGATTGATTTGAATGATCCTAGAATGAAACATTTGTCTGAAGTTTTTGGGAATGAAAGTTGCAAAAAGATTTTGAATCTGTTGGCGGAAAAGGAACTAACCGAAACAGATATTTCTAAAGAGTTAAAGATGCCATTGAATAGTGTTGATTATAACATAAAGAAACTCGTGAGGGCTGGTTTAATCGAGTCTGGAAGCCATTGGTGGTCTGTAAAAGGTAAAAAGATGCCTTCATATAGAGTTTCAAATAAGAAGATAGTTATTTCTCCAAGAAGAATTAGTTCGAGTTTTATTGTTCCGTTAGTTATGACGGTGGTTGTTGGATTTTTGGGAGTTAGTAAATATCTTGGCTCAGTTGCGGAAAGAAGTTTAACGCGTGGGATTATACAAACTCCGGTAGCGGATGTTGCTGTAAATGAGGTTTCACTAAAAACAATGGGGGCGGTAAACGAAATTGCAGGTGCTGCCTCTATATTTAATGACTCTACTCTACAGGTGGCTAGTAATGCGGGATTTTTTGCCTCCCTTTCGTCTTTTGAGTGGCTTATGATTGGGATTTGGATTGGGAGTGTTTTATTTTTTGTATTAAATTATATTTTTTACAAGAGGGGAAAATGATTTTAACTAAATTAAACGGGAGGTTAAATGGAAAAAATTATAAAAGTTAGTTTAATTATTGCTGCGACTTTAATAGTTTTGGCTTTAATTGGAGTTTATACTGCCTTTCAATTGTCTCCGAACGCACAGTCTAATATAATAACAGCAAACGGAGTGTCAGAGATTACGGTTGTGCCAGATAAGGTAAGCTTGTATTTCAACGTTGAGACAAAGGGCATAGATTCTAAGACTGCTAATGATAAAAATTCTGAAATAGTTGATAATTTGATTACTGCTTTGGTTAAAGAAGGATTTAATAGAGCGGATATACAAACAACTGGTTTCGATATATTTGAAGATTTTGAATGGACTCAAGCTGGGAGAAAATCTTTAGGGTATAAAGCAGTTCATACTATTGTTGTGAAAATGTCAACATCAAATACAGATAAAATTGGAAGTGCGATTGATGCTGGTATTGATGCGAATGCAACTTTGAGTTATATAAACTTTGAATTAAGTCAAGAACTTGAAAATACATATAAGGCTCAAGCAATAAAACTAGCAGCTGAAGATGCGAGAATAAAAGCACAATCTATGGCAGATGGTTTAGATAAGAGTTTAGGTAAATTAGTTTCTGTTAGTGATTCAAGCTTTAATTATTATCCTTGGAGAATGTATGATTATGCTGTGGGTGCAACAAGTGCAGAGAATGCATTAAGTGCAAAGGCAGCTACAACAAGTATACAGCCAAGTGAACAGACGATAAGCGCACAGGTTTCGGTTGTGTATAAAATTGATTAAAATTTTTAATTTTTCTCTTTTATTTTTGAGAGAATTTTTTTAAAGTAAGGTCAACGCCGTTGGTATATTGGCAATTTCAGTTATGCCATCTTTATCTATTAAACCAGCTTCTAATGCGATTTTGCAAGATGTTTCGCCTACGATGTTAAAGCTGGCATCTTCTCTTGCGTAGTCTATTATTATATTTTTAACTTCTTCTTGTGTCTGTTCTTCACCTTGAAAAAACTTTGTTGTTAAATCTATTTGTCTTAGCCCGTCAGAATCTAGGTATTTCTTGCCATATAGTTCTGTGTCGCATATAGCTACAACATATCTGGTTGCTTTATGAATTTTGACTAGCATATGTTTTTATGAGAGGGCTTGTTTTTAAGGGTATGTAAAAAATTATTTATAAGTTTAATCTCTTTTTTATTTTTTTTAATGTTACAAAGCTTTTCCAATTTTTTTCTTTTACATCTTTTTCATATTCGCTAATTGCTTTTTTTGTTTCTTTTGAAAGTCGTGCCATATCTAGATTTATTTTAGTTAGTAGTATTTTTAAACATTGATGTACTTATTTAATTATGGAGAATCAAGCTAAAGTGTGGGATGAAATTGCTCTTAAATGGAATGATTTTAGAGAGGTTCCTAGTCCAAGCATTGTTGAATTTTTGAAAGATAAAGAAGGAAAGATTTTGGATTTGGGGTGTGGGAGTGGTAGAAATTTCTCGGCAATAAATAAAGAAGCAGAATTGTATGCGGTAGATTTTTCACAAGAAATGTTAAAATATGCTAGAGAAAGGGCGGAGAAATTAAAATTAAATTCAAATATAGAGCAATCAAGAGTAGACAAGTTGCCGTTCAAAGATGGTCTTTTTGACTCTGTAATTTGCGTGGCTGTTTTACATTGCATACCAGAGAAAAAAGAAAGGCAAGGAGCAATTAGGGAAATTTATAGAGTTCTAAAGAAGAATGGAATGGCTTTTATTTCTGTTTGGGGCAAAAATTCTCCTAGATTAAAAAATAAATCTAAAGAATGTTTTGTGTCGTGGACCGTTAAGTCTTCGAAAAAGTTTAGAGAGGGGGAGCAGGGGGTTAAGAAAGAGAGGTATACTTATATTTATGATTTGGAAGAATTGAAGAAAGAAGTTTTGGACGCGGGGTTTAAGGTAGAAAATATTTGGGAAGAGAGAAATGTGAATGTGATAGTGAGAAAGTAATTATTTTTTTCTGATTTGTATGAAATTTGTTAGATTTTCTTTTTTGTAACTTATACATTCTTTAGTGATTGCGTTAAGTTTTATTCTTAGTATATCAATTGTTGCTGTTGTGCAGGTTAAATCCCACGTTTCTTCTCTTAAAACACCCATTATTTTAGTTGTTGTAGAGTCATCTTTATTTTCTGATTTTAATTTTTCTACTATTTCCCATAGGTTTTCAACATCAAGTTGTATCTTTTCTAATTCTAGTTTTTTAGATACAACGTTTGTTTCTTGGTTTTGGACCTTGATTTCATCAAATGGATATTCTGAGTAGGCTATTTTCTTTGAAGAGGGTATAAAAAAGTCGAATTGTATTTTATCTCCTTCTTTTTCATTGTTTGAGAGAATGCAGAATAGTGCGTAGAGAAATGCGTCTTCGTTGTTCTTTATGAATTTTTCATAGCCCGGTTTCTGCTTGAGTCTTTCTAGTAGTGGTTGTGAGTTTGCCATGTAAAATCGAATAAAATTGGGTTTTTAAGGATGATTATTTTCTTTCCTTAATCTCATTTTTAATCTCTTTCAAGAAATTTGCTAGTTTTACTCCAAATTCGGGCTTGTTTGCTCCCCTTCTCTTTAATGCAATCGTGTCTTTTTCTTCTTCTTTATCCCCAATCGTTATTATATAGGGTATTTTCATTAGGGCAGCGTTTCTTACTTTATCATTAACAGTTGTGGAAGTGAAATCTGCTTCTGCTCGTACTCCTTCTTCTTTTAATTCATCTAAAACCTTTTGTGCTGTCTTTTCATTTCTGTCTGTGAAACTTAAAACTTTGACCTGGATTGGAGATAGCCATGTTGGGAGATTGCCTTGTGTTTTTTCTAGTAAGTAGGCTATAACTCTTTCCGTCGCACCGCTCGAGGATCTATGGATAATTGTGGGCCTTTGATCCATTCCCTTGTCGTCTTTATATGTTAAGTCAAATCTTTCAGGTAATGCAAAGTCAATTTGAACGGTGATTAATGTGTCTTCCTTCCCATAAACATCTTTATATTGTATATCTAGTTTTGGTCCATAAAATGCTGCTTCGCCTTCGGCTTCAACATAATTTATTTTTAGATGATCTAATATTTTTTTCATTATTATTTGGGTTGATTCCCACGCCTTTGGGTTGTTGGCATATTTGTTTTCTTTATTTTCGGGGTCCCATTTCGAGAATCTATATGTAACGTCTTTAATTCCCAATTTTTCCATAACGTAGTTAATTAAATCTATTACTTTACCAAATTCTTCTTCTACCTGTTCTGCTGTACAAATTATATGTGCATCTGCAAGTGTAAATTGTCTTACCCTCGTTAATCCCCTAAGCTCTCCCGATTGTTCTTTTCTAAATAATGTGGATATTTCTCCATATTTTTTTGGCAAATCCCTATAACTTCTAGATTTTCTTTTAAATAATATAAACTGAAATGGACAGGTCATCGGTCTTAGGGCAAGTGTTTCATCCCCATCTTTTAAAGTAAACATCCCGTCACGATAATGTTGCCAGTGCCCTGATATTTTGTAAAGGTCTGCTTTTGCCATAAACGGTGTTGCGGTATATTCATAACCTCTCTTCAATTCTTCGTCTGTTGTGAATCTTTCTATTTCTCTTTTTATTGTTGCCCCCTTTGGAGTAAATAACGGTAGTCCCTGCCCCACAACTTCGTTTACTATATATAGATCAAGTTCTTTTCCTAGTTCTACATTGCTTTTTAAATCATTATTTCCTCTTGATGCCTGCATGGTTATTTTTCCGGCTCTTTTTACTAATTTTGATCTTTCTTCTTCGCTAACTTCGTCACTATCTATTTCGTCTTTTTTTGTTTTGATTTCTTGAGTTGTTTGTTCTACAACATCAACTTCTAGTTTTATTTCTCTTGAAAGTTCAGATAGCGGATGTCCCTTACATTTTAGTTCAAATTCTTTGTAATATCCGAAAGGCGCTCTGAAAACTTTGATTTTCTTTTGTTTTAAGATTTCTTCTGTCGCCTCTAAAACGTTTAGTGCGAATTGTGGGCTTGAGAGGTTAGAAGACAGGTGAGCGTAAGGATAAAGAACTATTGTCTCTATTTTACCTATTTTGTCTTTAAGATCGATTATATTTAGAACTAAATTATCTATGATTTTCTTTAGATTTCCTTCGTCTGATTTTTCTACTGCTACAAAAATCCCTAAAGGATCTTTTACTTCTACTTCTTTCTTTTGTTCTTCTGAGAGCTCTTGCGAGTCTTTGATTGCCTTTTTCAATGGTTTGAATTTTATGTAGTCGCAATGTAATGAAAGTATTTTCATAATTGCTAGAGTAAACAGTGATTTATAAAGATTTAGAATTAATTAAAGTAAAAGATTTGGCTGATTAGTTGGATGTAGTGCTTTGTATGTTTGTGGCATATTGATTACCCCAAGGAGTAGTGTATCCTGTGACATTGTATTGTCCCTGTATTCTTGGACCTTTTGTGTCATAAGCTTTCTTTTGATCAAAATTTGGGTCTCTATTAATTACAGGAGTCCTATTGTTATCTGAATCATAAAAAGCACATACTACTTCTGGTTTATCTACATAACTGTTTCCACCAAGTCCTACATTTTTTAATGTTAAAGGTGTTCTTGAGCATCCTGCTCCAGCTATAGCTAGGGGTATTGCAAGTCCTAGTGTTTTTAGTAATTTGTTTGTCATTTTGTTTTATATTCTATCACTCTTTTTTTTGGTGTGATTGGAATAAATATCATAGGAATAATTAGTATTTAAATCTTTCGTTTTTGTTGTAACTATGTGGTGACACATAAATAGAAACATTTTTAAAGTTGCTATTTTTATATATATTAATAAAAAATGGCAGAAGACGATTCATTTCATGCAAATTGGGATGTCGGTGGTAGACGTGCTCTTGGAGAAGTGTTGAGAGAGTTGGATCGGGGTAGACGTTCTTCTAGTGGACGTTCTATTAGGGGCGGTTATGATGGGCGTGGCGCTCCAGGTATTGAGGAAGCTCTTCGTGCGATTGAATCTTTAGATTTATCTGGCATTTCTGCCGAGGATTTATGTGCTTATAGAGGTATGGTCTCCAAGGGGTGGCAAGGTTATCGTGTGAGGGTTGGAGAATATGATGACGCAGATCAATTAAGATTAGAGCTCATAAATAGATGGATTATTGATGTAGCGATCGTAAAAGGGGAGGGTCCTCTTGCATCTTTACCTTGGCATTTGCCGCATAGTCTCTCAGATGCTGAGATTGTTTATGGGGCATTAAATAAAAAACTTATTGATTGTTTGGGCTTAAATCCAGTTGCCGAAGAGATAAAAGCGCCATCTTCATAAAGTTTTTTAAGAAAAATCATAATTTTACTTAAAACTTTTATTATTAATCTATATACTATAAAACGAAAGTATTTTTAAACAGGAGAATTCTAGGATTGTTAAGTTAATGAAAGCATCAATCAAGTTGAGTCATTTAATTTTAAAAAAATTAATGGTTTAGCGACGGAAAGATGATTTTTATTAAGAACTGAAAGGAGGTTTAGAAAAAAAGAAAAAATGCCATTAGATTTTGCAAAAGAAGCAATACAAAATGCTGAAAAAAATAGTATTAATTTTGATGAGTTAAAAGCAGGCAAAGCAAACATTAAGGTTTTTGGAGTTGGCGGTTGTGGCTGTAATATGGCTACATGGTTATTCAATAAAGGAATTTCTGGAGCAACTGTTTACGGAACAAATACTGATGCGTTACATTTGTCTATTACAAAAGCTGATGAGAAAATGCTTATCGGTAAAGAATTAACTCGTGGATTGGGTTGCGGTGGTTATCCTGCTAGAGGAAGAGAGGCTGCAAAAGAGGCGATTTCTGACTTAAAGAGGGCTGTTTCGGGTTCGGATATGGTTTTCATTTTAGCCGGAATGGGTGGCGGTACTGGTACCGGCGCTGCTTCTGTTATAGCACAACTTTCAAAAGAGACTGGAGCTGTCGTAATTTCTGTAGTAACAATGCCTTTCGAGGCAGAGAAGGCAAGGATTGACAAGGCTGAATTTGGTTTACAAGAATTAAGAGAAGTGTCTGACACTGTTATTGTTCTTGATAACAATAGACTTGTAGATATTGCTGGACAGTTACCTATGGAACAAGCGTTTGCAGTAGCAAATGAACTTGTATCTACTATGATAAAGGGTATTGTAGAAACAATCACTTTACCATCATTGATTAATCTTGACTATGCGGATGTTTCTGCTATTATGAAAGGCGGAGATGTTGCGGTTATAGGTATTGGTGAAGATAATTCCACATCAAGAGTTGATACTGCATGTCAGCAAGCTTTGACACATCCTCTTCTTGATGTTGATTATAGAGGTGCAACTGGTGCTTTAATACACGTTACTTGTGGACCTGATATGAAGTTGGAAGAATTCGACAATATCGGTAGAATAGTAACTGAACATTTATCACCTGATGCTCAAGTAATCATTGGAGCTAGAATCAATAAAGAGTTCCAGGGAAGAGTGAGAGTCATAACGATTATGACTGGTGTTAAGTCTCCTTATATCTTGGGTAAGTCTCAATATGAGAACAAACAAGCTTCAAGAGGACCATCAGTTAATGATTTGGGCTTAGATGATTACAGTTAATAACTTGTAATTTGAAGATCATTGGGCGCTTTGCGCCCTTTTTATTTTTTTATTTTTTATTTAAAGAAGCATTTTTAAACTATGAAGTATTCTATTTTTTATGGATTTAAAAGAGGCGATTACATCTAGGAAGAGTACCAAGAGGTTTGATGGGAAATCTGCAGATTGGAAAAAAATTATACAGGCAATCGATGTTGCGAGGCATGCCCCTATGGCAGGGAATATGAATGTTACTAATTTTATTATAGTTGAAAATAAAGACAACATATCTAAGATTGCAGGCGCTACGCAACAGAAATTTGTTGGAGATGCAGGCGCTTTAATTGTTGTTGTCTCTGCCCGGGAAAAATTAAGAAAAATGTTTGATGCTAACGATAAAGGGTTTGCTCAGCAGCAATCTGGTGCGTTGATACAGAACTTGTTATTAACATTGACTGAGAAAAAGATAGATAGTTGTTGGGTTGGTTTTTTCGATGATGATATAGTAAAGGATGTTTTGGGTATTCCTAAAAATGAAGATGTAGAAGCAGTAATTGCTGTTGGTGCTGCTGCAAAGATTAGGCAAGAAAAAAAGAAAAAGCCAGAATTAGAGAATATAGTTTATTTTGAAAAGTTTGGGACGAGGAAGAAGTCGAAAGATATTGTTGTTAGGCACGATTGGGCTTAATTTATGAGTTAATCGTTCCGCCACCTAGAACTTTATCTTTTTCGTATAAAACTACTGCTTGTCCATCGGAAACTCCGGTGATTGCACTATCTAAAACTAAATTGAATTTATTATTTTTATAAAATAGTTTTGCTGGTAATAATTCGCCAACTTGCCTTATTCTAGCTAAGACATGTTTCGTGGATTTTTTATATTCCTTTATATTTTCGTCTATTAAATAAAGATCTTTAACAATAATATCTTTCCTGAGTAATATTTTATGTCCTTCTGGAGCCACAATAATTGTATTTGTTTTTAGTATTTTTTTAGCAACATACCATTTTTTATGATCTTGTCCTTTTTCTGAGTCTCTCGAAATGTCAATTCCAAATCTTGGGCCGATTCTTTGTCCTATTGTATAGTAGAAAATACCGTCGTGGGTTCCTATTTGGTTTCCGTTTGGGTCTAGTATTTTTCCTTTTTTAGGTTTTATCTTTTTCTGTAAGAAGTTTTTTAAATTTATTTTTCCTATAAAACAAATTCCTACTGTGCCTTTCTTATTATAGTTTGGGAACTCATTTTTTTCTGCTATTTCTCTAATTTGTTTTTTAGTATAATCTCCAATTGGGAATAAACAATGTTTTAGTTCTGACTGTTTTAACATATAAAGAAAATAAGATTGATCCTTTGTTTCATCTTTTGCTCTAAGTAATTCGTATTTTTCTTTCTTTCTGACTCTTATATAATGTCCAGTAGCTACGAGATCTATTTTTAGTCTTTTTGCTTCTTTTATTAGTAGTGGAAATTTTATTTTTTGATTACAATCTATGTCTGGATTTGGGGTAATTCCTTGTTTATATTTTTTAAACATTTCATCTACTACTTGTGATTTGTATTGATTTTCGAAATCCAGAGTAATTAGTTTTATTCCTAATTTCGAAGCTACTTTTTCTGCGAATCTTCTTTCTTCTTTCCATTGGCATTCGCCTGTTAGTTTGTTTTTTGTATCGCTCCAATTTTTCATGAAGGCACCGATTACTTCGTATCCCTGTTTTTGTAAAAGCATTGCTGCCACGCTAGAATCTACTCCACCCGAGAGGGCTAATAAAACTTTTACCATGTTTTTACAGCTATATACCCAAATTCTGCTAAAATAGCCATCCATCCGAGAAATGTAAATAACCCAAAACTCGTTAGAGTTGCAAATAAAAAGAAAAATAACGCTATAAGCATAATGTACACATCTTTTCGCATTAATATTACACTTAATTAGCATATAAAAAGATAACGGAATAACGCCCCCAAGAGGACTCGAACCTCTGACCCCATGATTAACAGTCATGTGCTCTACCTGCTGAGCTATAGGGGCTTGATACAAAACAAGGGAAAAAGTGATTTTTAAAGGTTTATATTTATTCTAAATTACCTAAGTCTTTTTCTGGGTCTCTTAATCCGAGTTCGTCTGTGTCTATTTTTCTGAGATTAGAGTTTTGTCGTTCTATATAAGAGAATACGTTACTGTGCTTTGCCCCCTGAATTAGAGAGATTATCCCTTGTAATGTGTGTGGAAGGTGATCTGAATCAGATATTATTCCGACTACATTGTTGTGGATTACTATAGCTGCACCAGTTAGGGTTTCGATTGTTCGTTTTGCTTTTCCATCTGTACCTATTATTCTTGAACGGATTTCAGTTAGATTTTTTCTGTGAGTGTGTTCTTTAATATTGATATATTCTATATTTACATCTTCGTTTATTAGGCCTAGAGCGTCTTCTACATCGAACCCAAAATCTATAGCTTGAATCATTTTTTCGGCTGTAAATTCGTTAAATTCTGTGCCATCAATAATTATATTTTTTCTCTTGACAGTTATTTTGACTTCCAATTTTTGCAATATCTTTGGAATAGAGTTCTTTATTTTTGCAGGGCTGCTTACTATTAGTTTTCTCATGTTTTGTTAAAGGTTGTGTTCTTTTTAAGTCTTTTTCATGACCAAATAGAATGTTTTATTTTTAGGTATTTCTGGCCAGTCTATTATTATTTCTCCTTCAAATCCATTATCTACAAACGTTTTTGCGGTTTGTTTTAATTCTTGTTCGGATTTGGGATAGAATTGAATTATCATCGGGGATCTCTTGTCTAAGACAGAATGAATTCCTTTCGCGACTTGTTCTATATCTTCTTTAGATTTTAACCATTGAAGAGCCGAGGCAGAAACTACGGAGTCGAATTTTTTATTTGGGAATATTTTCTGGATATCTCTCATATCCCCTAGGTGTGCGTCAAAACCGTTAGCTTTTGCTTTTTCTACCATCTTAGGAGTTACATCTAGACAGGTTGTTTTGAGATTTGCGTTTTTGTAAACATTTGTTGTGAACCCAGGGCCGCAGCCTATATCCAATAAAGAACTATTTTCTGGTAAGTTTAATAATTCTAGAATTCTGTTTGCGATTTTTTCTTGAGCACGTCTCATCGCGCTAGAGCGTGCGTATTTTTCTACTTCTTCGTCTGTGTAATATTTTAAAGGATTACCGACAATTTCATCTGGTCGAGAATTTTTAATTGTCCAACCTTTTTTGGGTTTGTTTTTCATCCAGCTTGCCATTAGAATTCAGAATCTGAAGTTTTCAATTGACCCATTTCTTTGAGTTTTTCAATTGCTGCTTTTGAGTATTTGAATAGAATATCGCCTTTTTCGTCTTGGTCGAATTCCCAAGGCTCTACAATAACTACGTCGCCTTCTCTTAACCAAAGTTCTCTTCTTAATCTGCCAGGAACTCTACAATTTCTTGTTTTGCCATCCATACATGAAATTTGCATTCTTCCAGCCCCAACTCTTTGAGTTATAATTCCAATTACTTCTCTGCCTCTAGGCATCTTTACTCTTACTGGAGCATCTGGGTTAAATTCTCCGCTTTCGGATCGGTCATGTCCGTGTTTGTGAAATGGTGGCATAATTATGGGAGGAAGAATGGGTTTTTAAATTGAATTGTTGAAGATATGGTATGGAAAATAAAGTACAGTCCCACGGCGATACATCTTTACTGAGAATAAAAAAACCAACTCGTACTATTTCTGGAGTTGCGCCCTTAGCTGTTATGTTGCCGCCTAGACCATGTAAACATGGAGCTTGTTTATATTGTCCATCTTTGAATGCTCCGCAGAGTTATACTCCCGAAAGTCCGGCGGTTTTGAGAGCGAGACAGTTTGCTTATGATGCGAAAAAACAAGTGAGTGCGAGATTGGAATCTTTGAAAATGATGAATCATCCTACAGATAAAATAGAGTTAATTGTGATGGGTGGAACTTTTCTTAATTTTCCTAGAGATTTTCAGTTTAAGTTTATTCAGAATTGCTATGATGCATTAAATGGAAAAGATAGCAAGAGTCTTGATGAGGCTAAGAAAATAAATGAGAATTCTCAACACAGATGTGTTGCTCTATGTATTGAAACTAGACCAGATTTTTGTTCCTTAGAACAAATTAGGGATATGTTAACGTGGGGAACTACGAGGGTTGAGATTGGAGTACAGGCGATAGATGATAAAATTTATAAGAAAACAAACAGAGGCCATACAGTTAAAGATGTAATTGATGCGACTAAAAGATTAAAAATGGCAGGATTCAAAGTTGGTTTCCACTTGATGCCAGGATTGCCAGGATCTAATTATAAAAAAGATATAGTTTTATTTAAAAAAATATTTTCTTCTGATAAGTTTAGACCAGATCAAATTAAGATTTATCCGTGTCAGGTCTTAAAAGGTGCGGGATTGGAGAAACTATATTATAATAGAAAATATATTCCATATAATAAAAAGCAGTTGCAAAAGCTTTTGGTTGAATTTATGAAAATCGTCCCAGAATATTGTAGAGTTATGAGAATAATGAGGGAGATTCCACAGAATTATTTAGTTGCTGGCGTTTCTGATATCGGGCTGAGAAAAGACTTAGAAGAAGGGATCAGAAATAAAAAATTAAAGATAAAAGAAATAAGATTTAGAGAAATAGGTTTTGCGTTGAGAGATTCAAGAAAGATAAATATTGCTGTTAAAATTAAGAAAAAAGTTTATTCTGCGTCTAATGGTAGGGAAATATTTTTAGAGTCTGTAAATAAAGATGGTGTTTTGTTTGGGTTGTTGAGATTAAGATTAGATAAAATTAAATCAGAGGGAAGTATGGTTCGTGAATTGCACGTTTATGGTCCTACGTTAAATTTAGGGGAACACGGAAACGAAAGTTGGCAACATAGGGGATTGGGAAAAGAATTAATGGCGGAAGCGGAGAGAATTTCTAAGAAATCGGGTTATAAGAAAATAAAAGTTATTTCTGGAGTGGGGGTTAGGGAATATTATAGAGATATTGGTTATGAATTAGATAAAGAGGGCAATTATATGGAGAAAAAAATATAGTGCGAAGGATTTAGTTATATAAATAAAAATACATCTAAATACTTTTAAACCCCTATTTGTTTTTTGGACTGAGGTGTTTATGGTTGATTTTGATGAAAATGGTAGGGTAATATTACCAGGTTCGCATATAGAGAAGAGAGAAGTTAAGAGTGGCCCAGATAAAAATATTTCTTGGAGCTTATATAAAAAAAAAGAGGATGTTGAGTTGGATGATTCGTTAGATGTTTTTGATACGTGTGGCGATAAATTGGAGCCGTTAAAGTTTACTAACGGTAAAACACAAGAGGATATTGTGAAAGAAGTTATGGCAGCGGTTAATAGTGGAGAGAAAATAATTTTTATAAAAGGTGTTTGTGGTTCGGGTAAAAGTGCCGTTGCCTTAAATCTAGCAAAGCATTTCAACAAAACTTCTATAGTTGTTCCAATAAAGAGCTTGCAGGACCAGTATGAGAGGGATTATACTCAGAAGAATTTTATTTTAAAAGAAGATGGCAAAAAATTAAAGATATCTGTCATAAAAGGAAGGGGAAATTTTGACTGTAATTTTTGTAAGGGGTTGAAAGCAGATGATCCCTATTTGCCGTGTGATATAGAGTTGAGAGAGAAAAACATGAAGATGATTTTAGATTTTATTGAGCAAAATAAAGAAGTGAAGAAAGAGGATTTTTCTAGCGTTACAGATGTTAGGAGGGTTAGTATTGCTGCCGCTTGCCCATATTGGTCTCCCGTAATGTCCGCAGAGACTGGCGGGAAAGTTCTAAGTAGAGCCAGAAAGAGAAAGTATATGTCTATTTCTGATAAAGAATATGCGTTATTTGAAAGAGCGAAGGGTTGTGGATATTATCAACAATATCATTCTTATATTGATGCAGATGTTTTGATATTTAATGCAATGAAATATAATTTGGAAACTGCGATGGGTAGAAAACCAAAAACAGATTTAGAAGTTATTGATGAATGTGATGATTTCTTGGATAGTTTTGCCAACGAAAAGAAAATTAATTTAAATAGATTGATATCAGCTCTATCTAGTTTAATTCCAGATAATTCTAAAGATAAGCATGCAATAAAAGAAATAATTTTATTAGCGAATAGGGTTATAGCTATTCACTCTGAAAAGATAGAAAAACTTGGAGGGCATTTGTTTAAAGATTTGTTTGATAAGATTTTAGAACATCCATATTTAGCAGAAGATGAAGATAATAACTATTATAATTCTGCTTTTGAAGCTGTAAAAAGCTTTGAGGATTTGGTGGATGAAACATATATAGCGTTTGAAAGGTCTAAAGCGGAGCAACAATCTTTATTTGGCGGTAACTATGGTGATACGATATATGCGAATCTTGTTTCGATTAATGTTTCGAGAAGATTTAAAGAATTAATAGATAAAAATAATGTTTTAGTGTTAATGTCTGGGACGCTGCATTCAGAGTCGGTGTTAAGGGATATCTTTGGTTTGAGTAAGTTTAAGATTATAGAGGCAGAGACCCAAAGTCCAGGAAATGTTACAAAATATAGAACTGGCTATGAAAAGAATTGCAAATATGATTTAATGAAATCTAATCCGAATAGTCGTACGGAATATCTAAAGGCATTATCTGCTTGTGTTGCAAATGCGAAACCGCCCACATTAGTTCATATTTCGTCTTTCGCTGATTTGCCGACTGAGGAAGAAAAAAATAGGTATGACGTTGAAAATGTAATATCTCGTGAGCAGTTGAGTAAGATGCAATTAGATAGTAAGGCGTTTAATTCATTTAAGTCTGGAAAAATAGATTTACTTTTTACCACTAAATGTTCTCGTGGTGTGGATTTTCCTGGAGAACAGTGTAATTCAATAATATTAACTAAGTTTCCTTACCCAAATATACAAGGTTTGTTTTGGCAAATTTTAAAAAAAGAACAACCGCATAAATTTATGGAGTTCTATATGGACAAGGCTCGACGGGATTTGGTGCAAAAAGTTGCGAGGGGTGTGCGATTTAAAGGAGATCATGTTTTGTTATTGAGTCCAGATTCTAGAGTGTTTGATGCGAGAGTTGATTAGTGTCTTCTTCTTGATGCATATGCTATTATTCCAGTTAAAGAGGGGACATCCGCTCCTTCTTGCGGATCTGGAATAAGGGATTCTTTTAGTCTAGAGAACCAAAAACCATAGATTTCTCCTCGAGGGCAGTTTTTCATCGCTAGTTCTGCTCTCTCGGAATTATATGCATCAGATGTAAATTCTTCTTTGGTTACATTTGCTCCAAGTCTAACTCTTTTAACAACTCTGTAATCTTTCTCAAATCCGGGTAAAATTTCTGTTAAGGGCATCTTTTAATTTATTTTGGAGGGTTTAAAAGAATTTGGGTGATGGAGTAATTAGTCGTGGCAGAACCAAAGTTCTCTATCATTAAGTTTAGCGAAGCCAACGTCTTTTAATAAATATATATTTTCGTTTTCTAATTTATCTTTTGTAAATATTTTTTTTCTTGTTGCGTCATCCATTAATAAAATATATTCATTTTTATTTTCTTTTGACTTTTTGTTTGCAAATTCTATTGTTGTTGCCAGGGGTCTTATTATTTCTCTATTAAAATTATTTAATACGGCAAATAAATCTTTTTGGCTAATTAATTTATCTACTTCGCTTAATCCTCTTTGTTCGACCATTTTTGCAAAAGCCTCTGGTTGGTAACCACGCCTTTTGAAGTTTCGAGCCATAGGTAGTCTTATGTCGTCCCATCCAGAATATTCTCCCTTCTTTATTCTTTCAGTTATTTTTGTTTTGGAGATTTCTAGGTCTTCAAATTTATATCTTCCTAAAAAGAAGGTCCATGGTTTTTTTATTTTTAATGCATCAAAAATCATTTCTTGTCTAGTAGCGTTGTCTCTATGTTCCTTTCCTCTAATTATATGGGTGCATTTTTGTTCTATGTCATCGTGTGTTACGCAAAGATTCATCAGTGGCCAGACACGATATTTATTTTCTTGTTTTGGATGTTTTGCTAGATTTATTCTTGCTAGTGGGAAATCAATAAGTGCTGGATTATTTGAGTTTAGAGAGGTTTTGAATCTCAAAACAGCTTCTCCTTCTTTGAATCCCTCTTTATCTAGCATTTTTCCCCATTTTTCTTTATTTTCTTTTATTTCATTATCTCTGCATTTACATGGTTCTCTTGGTTTATGTTCTTCTGATTCTTCCTCTTTTTTACATGTACAGACGAATGCGAGTCCTTTCGATACAAGTTCTTCTATGAAAGTATAATATTTTTTCATCCTATCTGATTGGGCATAATGCTCTGTTATGTTTCCAAAAATCCATTCTGCTTCTTTAGGAAAAGATTCGTAACATTCTGGGACTGTTTTTTCGGGGTTTGTATCTTCTATTCTTAGATAGAATTTTCCGCCGTATCTTTTTACGTACAAGCATGTAGGCATTCCTGTGAGTATATGTCCTATGTGAAAAGAGGATGCACTTGCGGAAGGAGATATCCTCATTATTACTCCGATTTTCGGGACGTCTGGAAGTTCTGGCATTCCTTGTCTTTCTTTTCTATGAGAAATTAATGTTTCTACTTCTTCTAGTTCTTCTTTTTGTTTATCTATAGGCATTGAGTTTACTTTTTTTACGATTTCGTTAATTTTTGGCATCACATTTTTTACTTCGGATTTTTCTAGACCTTCGTGGAATAATGGATTTAGAATTGCGCCAGATTGGCATTTGCCTTCGTGCTCGACTGCGTTTCTCAGGGCGTATGCGAGCATTTTTTGTTCTAGGTTCTCTATTGGCATGAATAAGAGAGTAATAATGTGTTTTTAAAGATTTTTAGGCTGATGGGTTTCGTATTTAGATGATGAACGAGATCCGGGTTTTGGCAATTTCGTGGGAGGGGGATGGCGGACCAATATATATCCAATCATATAAATCTTTAAAAAAGAAGTGAGCGAATAGAAAATACATGGAAAAACCATTATATGATTTATCAAGAGGAAGTCTCATAAGACAGGTATATGAAGACGAACCTAAAATTTCTTCTATTCGCGAACCAATATCAAAATTAATGGGAAAAATCGGAGGTGCAGAGTTGGTTTCTGAACAATGGATGAAAATAGGTGATATGTACCAAATAACTTATTTCGTATCTCCGGAAGGGGTATGTCTACATTTTGAGGCAGAAGCAAGAGTTCGTATAAGGGGATTTGCTCCGGATGCTGACACTCTGCACCGAGTTACTGAAAGAATGCAAAAAGTATTGGGCTGTCCTAATTTTTAATAAGTCCGCCATCGGGTGGGGGAGGAAATAAGAGATTTAAATTTCGGCCGAAAGAAAAAATTTCACCTAATTATACTTAATTGTAGTTCGGACTTTTAGGTATTTAAAATCTTTAGATTTGGCAGTTTTAGAAAGTTTATAGGACTAGTTTTATCTCACCAACTAAAAGCACTAGATCCAGAATTACTGACGCCAGCCTTTCTTTTTAAGAGTTCAATTCGTTGTTCTATTTTGTAAATCTTGGTGTCTAAATCTGAGATTTGTGATGAAATTTTTCTCATTAAGTCTTTCTGTTCTTCAGAGTTGACACTCGAGTGTGCGAAGTCTGAATTATCTGATGGGGAGACTGGTGTTGGTGTGTCAAAAAAACTAAACGAGGAATTTGATTCTGCTGGTTGGGCTTGTGGCATCGATTTTAGAAGTGCTTTTTCTTTTGCTATCTCTGAGGGGAGTTTTCTTTTTTGTGTTAAATCTACAAAACCGTAACCATCCTTAGGGATGAAGCTTTTTCCCATAGAGGTGTTTCTGGGCAAATCTCTTATGTCAATTGGCTCTTTTTTCTTTTGGAAGAACATGATAATAGTATTCTTTTGAAGTTTTTAAATGTTGGGAGGAAAGATTTTGTAAACTTAACGGGTGATGAAACTCAGATTTGTCTTCGATAAGCAAGGCTGTGCGAACTTTTTAGAGATTAATAAAATTCCGACGGTAAAATTAGTCATCACCTTTTAATGTAACAGAATCGGAGGAAGGGTTTGAGTAAAATGTAGTATGAAAAAGAGCAAGTAGGTAAATAGAAAGTTCTTTTGTTGTTACTTAGTAATTACATCACAAGCGAAAGATTTATGAACTCGCCCGCTGAAAGAAAACTTCCCTGCTTTAGCTCGGAGTGAATTTCTGCTTTCTAATTGGCGAGT
>Ga0268276_1001414_pt1 | contig 23782 bp, 23 predicted proteins | sample saktaG_4_FD_190145 | JGI IMG/M metagenome (GOLD analysis project Ga0268276, IMG submission 190145) | Saline water microbial communities from Sakinaw Lake, British Columbia, Canada - sak_2010_1_5_45m | ecosystem: Environmental > Aquatic > Non-marine Saline and Alkaline > Saline ... | reverse complement strand
GACGATTTTAACAAACAAAAGAACGTGCTTTTACAAAAAAAGCAGCTCCTCTTGTGGAAAAACATAGACTGATCTGCTTTTAGGATTGGTCATCTTATTGATTGATTTACAGTATCTTATCCAACAACGGATGGGACTCAGGGGGCGAAGCTGTACTAAGTGAACAGTGGAACGGTGGAACAGTGGAACGGTGAAACAGTGAAAAGGTGGAAAGGTGATAGGGTATGGAAAAGTTAGCAAACCAGATCAGACGATGTGCTGTGTCTATTCCCTCTTCACAGACCTTGAAAACTATACTGAAAAAATAAAATACATAAGAAAAATGCTGGTCAACCTGATTTATGCCCTGGAAAGAAAACTAAAGACAACATAACCATACCACACCGTTTCACTGTATCACTGTTTCACCTTTCCACCATTCCACTTTTTCACTTTGATATAATTCCATTTTTCCGTATTTTTGCAGAAAAACAGAAATGAATTATCAGGAATTTCGTAAAGCTTTTTTTGATCTGGCTTGTTTTACTCCCAACCAGGTATATGCCTGGCAGCCGGGTTTTGATAAGAACAACCTGCTAAACTGGGTAAAGAAAGGTTCGCTGATCAAATTGAGAAATGGCTTCTACAGTTTTCCTGAATACCTGGCCGAACCCGGTTTTGAGCTTTTCATTGCCAACCGCATTTACCGGCCTTCTTATATTAGCCTGCACTCGGCCCTTTCCTTCTATGGAATGATCCCTGAAGCAGTCGTGCAGATAAGCAGCGTGACATCCCTTAAAACAGCGGGTTTTGTGAATCCTTTTGGCAGCTATTCATATAAAAGCATCCGGGCTGAGCTGATGTTCGGATATGATCTGAAGCCTTTTTCAAAAAGCCGGAGCCTGCTGATTGCCCAAGCTGAAAAGGCCCTGCTCGACTTGCTGTATCTGAACCCGTATTACGACAACAAGGAAGAAATGGAGGCATTACGTCTTGACGAAGATTTTATGCAGGATAGTCTGAACGTGGAATTGCTGAGGAATTATACGGCCAAATTCAGGAACCGGGCATTGGGAAAAAGGCTTGAGTTGCTTATAACAACATACGGTTTATGATTCAGGTAGAACAGATCAGAAACTTCTTTCCCCCGCTGATCCGCGATAATCCTGCACACCAGAAGTATTTGGTAAAAGAATATATACAGCTTCTAATCCTCGATTACCTGGCAACAACATCCTTTATCCGGAAAATGGCATTCATTGGAGGCACAAACCTGCGGCTAATCAAGGGGATAGACCGCTTCTCGGAAGACCTGGATTTTGATTGCAAAGACTTTACACGAGAGGAATTTACGGAAATGACCGATGCTATTCTTCTTTACTTGCAACGCTTTGGTCTGAATGTAGAAGCCCGTGATAAAATCAGCGATAAACTCAGAGCATCCAGAAGAAATATCTATTTCCCCGGTTTCTTCTTCTCATTTCCGGTCCCATCCGATGAGGTAATTTGTGCAATGAAGATTTCGGCCTTGCTTTCGAGGAGTAAAGGGCGCGATTTTTATGATAGCATGTTTTTATTGGGGCAAACCACTCCTGATTACAACTTTCTTGCAGCCCGTAACGGGATCCATAATCTTTCAGAACTAAAATCAGCATTGACATCTTTATTTGCAAAAATAAATTTATCGCAAAAAGCCCGGGATTTTGAACATCTTCTTTTCGAAAAAAGAAACAGCGAACGTATCCTAAGATTTAAGGAGTTTGTTGCAGAATTGTAGTATGACCGGGTTTTTCAATTCGCTGGTGAAACGGTGGAACGGTGGAACGGTGAAATAGTGGAAAGGTGGAACAGTGAAAAGGTGGAACAGTGAAAAGGTGGAACAGTGATAGGGTATGGAAAAGTTAGCAAACCAGATCAGACGATGTGCTGTGTCTATTCCCTCTTCACAGACCTTGAAAACTATACTGAAAAAATAAAATACATAAGAAAAATGCTGGTCAACCTGATACGAGCGCTAAACCAAAAACTCAACAGCACAGGATAGTGGAACAGTGGAACAGTGAAATAGTGAAATGGTGAGATGGAAAAATTGAAGATACGCTGATCGGAGAATTAAATATCCGGTTCTGATGACGAAATTACCTTCCTCCATCATCCCGGCACCCAGAAAAGAAATACCTGTCGGAACCCTAAAATCGATCAGCAGACAATCCGGCATTCCATTCCAGGAGTTTATCGATTAATTCGGCACTTTTATCCTGTTCACCGTTTCACCTTTTCACCTTTTCACCTTTTCCTTTTCACCCAGTCACGCTACACGAACAAAACAATTTATCTCTATCTTTGAAACATGAAAACAGACATTCAACATATAATCCAGTTGATTAAACCGGTATTATCCAAATACGGGATACAGTCTGCATCTATTGTCGGTTCTTATGCGTATGGAAATGATACAGAAAGCAGCGATATTGATCTTGTTATTGAAATAGACAGGCCCATGAGTTTATTGACCTTTGCTTCAATTAAAATTGAATTGGAGGAAATCCTGAAAAGAAAGGTTGATTTGTTGGAGCGTTCTGCCATAAAACCACGATTAAAACAATCAATACTATTAAAAGAGATCATCGTAGTCTGATGAAAAAGAAGCGTGACCTTCTGATTTATTTGGAAGATATTTCCGAGTCTTCAGAATTAATTGCGACGTACATTGCTGACATTTCTGAAGGAGCTTTTTACAACTCACCGGAAAAACAGGATGCCGTTTTACGCAGGATACAAATCATCGGTGAAGCAGCTAAACACATTCCTCAGGATTCCCGAGAAAAATGGAATCACATACCATGGAAAGAAATTGCAGGAATGCGTGATATACTGGTACATGAATATTTCGGGGTAACTTTTTCCATGATCTGGAAACTTGCAGTTGAAGATATTCCTGTTCTAAAACTGCAAATAGACGAGATCATGAGACAACTTGAAAATTAAAGTCCCCTAGTCACCCAGTCACTTAGTCACCATGTCACTCATTCATACCCAGTCACCCAGTCACCCAGTCACCCAGTCACCATTTCACGGTTGCACTAAAACAATATGACAACAGCAGATGTAAATAAAATCATTGTTTCCGGAGAGAGTGCTGTCATTGAATTCAAGAGTCGGTTTAATGACGATGCCATTGAAACACTGGTAGCTTTTTCTAACAGTAAAGGTGGTAAGGTTTTAATTGGAATTGACGATCACAAGAACATATCCGGCTTAACGATCGGCAAGGAAACCATTCAAAATATATTAAATGAGATCAAAAACAAAACTTCTCCATCCATAACTGCTGATATCGAAATTGTCAATTACACGGATAAACAACTTATTATTATTAAAGTCGAAGAGTATCCGTTAAAGCCTGTTTCGTTCAAAGGGCGCTATTATAAACGTATAGCCAATTCAAACCACCAGATGTCATTAAATGAAGTGGTTCAGTTGCATCAGCAGACATATAATTCAAGTTGGGATTACCTGATTGATACAAATCATCATTTCGATGATATTTCCCTTGAAAAAGTAAATAGTTTTATAGGAAGGATGAATAAAATACGGTTCTCTCCTGTTGAAGATTCACCGGAAGAAGTGATGAGAAAATTTGAACTTATAAGAAATGAAAGCATTACTATTGCCTGTTTTCTGCTATTTAACAGACAAGGAACAATGCTTTCCACTATTGAATTAGGACGCTTTTCGAATGAAATAACTATTGATGATGGATTGACCATTCGCGATGACCTTTTCAGCCAGGCAGAAAGGGTTATGGAATTTATCGGCAAACATCTTAAAAAAGCATATATCATAAGTGGTGATCTTCAACGTGAAGAACGTCCTGAATACCCACCTGAAGCAATCCGTGAGATTGTGCTCAATATGATTGTTCACAGGGACTATTCACAAAGTAGCGATTCGATCATTAAAATATTTGACGACAGAATTGAATTTTTTAACCCTGGAGGTTTGATTCCTCCGTTAACTGTCGATAAACTCCTTTCTGGCGATTATGTTTCTACTACCCGAAATAAACAAATTGCCAACATCTTTAAAGAGGCCGGCTTGATTGAGAGATATGGGTCGGGTATAAAAAGAATTTCTGGTGTTTTTCATTCGAACGGGCTTCCGAAGCCAAAATTTGAAAATTATCAACATGGTTTTCGTGTTACCGTTTTTTCTCTCCAAAAGAGTTCGGAAAAGAGTTCGGAAAAGAGTTCGGAAAAGAGTTCGGAAAAGATATATAGTCTAATTAAATCCAATCCCAAAATAACAGCAGATGAAGTTGCAAAAACATTAGGCATATCACAACGGGCTGTAGAAAAACAAATTTCAGGATTGAAGCAGGATGGTCGTTTACAGCGTCATGGTGGCCGAAAAGAAGGGTTTTGGGAGATCATGGAATAAGGGAATAATCGTAACCAGAAACCTGAAACTTTATAACAGTGACATGGTAACTGGGTAACTGGGTAACTTAGTCACCCAGTCACTCATTCACACCCAGTCACTTAGTCACCATGTCACTCATTCACACCCAGTCACCCAGTCACCTCTGGAAAGTGGAACAGTGAAATAGTGGAAAGGTGGAACGGTGGAACAGTGGAACGGTGGAACAGTGAAATAGTGAAACAGTGATACAGTGATACAGTGAAACGGTATGGAAAGAGAAAGTTATAATCTGTGGTTTTATAATAGTACAAATGTCGTATGAGACACTTTTTGTATTATCTTAAAACACCAGCTATCACCTTTATCATTTAAACTTGATCTGGATACGATCCTGGAAGAATTGCTTTTGCATGAACGAAACTACCTGGAAAAACTTTGGGAAGAAACATCTAAAAGACGGGAGCATCGCCTGGTCGTCCTGAAAATAGCAGAAGACACCAGTTCTCTTTATTCCAGGATTGATTATAAAAGCATCAATGTTTCCCGAACCCTGAAAGTTCTGAAAGGGACAGGACTCATTATTAAAAATAGTGATGAGCGGTATATTCTTTCTGATCCATTATTTGCACTGTGGATCAGGAAAAGAGTTCTTAAGACTCAATGATGTGGAATAGTGATATAGTGAAATAGTGAAACGGTGGGATGGAGAAGTTGAAAAGTTATAAGGATTTGGAGGTTTGGAAGGTTTCGATGGAGTTTGTTACGGAGATTTATCAGATCACATCAAAGTTCCCTTCTTCGGAACTTTACGGGCTTTCAGCACAGATCAGGAGATGTGCCGTTTCGATTCCGTCAAACATCGCGGAAGGGGCAGGAAGAAAAAATACCAGGGAGTTTATTCAATTCCTCTATATTTCCAATGGTTCCTTGTCTGAACTTGAAACACAACTTGAAATAGCATTTAGGCTTGGTTATTTTACTGAAATTGAATATTTTACTGAAAAAATAAAGTATATAAGAAAAATGCTAGTTAACCTGATATATGCCTTGGAAAGAAAACTAAAGACATCTTAATCATACTTCACTGTTTCACTGTTTCACTGTTTCACCTTTCCACCATTCCACCTTTTCACTGTTTCACCATTCCACCTTATCCAAAATAATTTCACCAAACACTTGCTTTTTTCAAAACATTGAGTACTTTTGTTACTCGTTTAGTGAAACATTGATCTTCAACCAATCGTGTAATCATACTATAACAACCCTATGCTCGAAGCCCTGATCACATCCAAGACACGTATCAAACTGATGTTGAAGTTCTTTCTGAACATCAACAGCACCGGTTACCTGCGTAGTCTCGAGCCTGAGTTTGGCGAAAGCACGAATGCCATTCGCCAGGAACTCAACCGCTTCGAAGCCGCCGGCCTGTTACAAACCGTATTGGAAGGGAACAAAAAGATCTACCGCGCCAATACCACCCATCCGCTCTTTGCAGATATCAACCGCTTGGTGCGCACATACATCGGCGTTGACGACATTGTTGAGCAGGTGATTAGTCACTTAGGCAAACCTGAAGCAGTTTACTTAAGCGGCGACCTGGCCATGGGTAACAACAGCCGGCTGGTAGAACTGATTGTGGTGGGCGATCATATCGATCAGGAATTCCTGAACCGGGGCTGCGAAAAAGCCGAAAAACTCATCACCCGCAAGATTCAGGCAAGCATCCTGACCATTGATGATTTTAACAAACAAAAGAACGTGCTTTTACAAAAAAAGCTGCTCCTCTTGTGGAAAAACATAGACTGATCTGCTTTTAGGATTAGTCATCTTATTGATTGATTTACAGTATCTTATCCAACAAAGGATGGGACTCAGGGGGCGAAGCTGTATTAAGTGAACGGTGGAACGGTGAAACGGTGAAATAGTGGAACGGTGGAACGGTGAAATAGTGGAACGGTGAAACGGTGGAACAGTGAAATAGTGAAACGGTGGGATGGAAAATGTGCCGTTTCGATTCCGTCAAACATCGCGGAAGGGGCAGGAAGAAAAAATACCAGGGAGTTTATTCAATTCCTCTATGTGTCAAACGGCTCTTTATCAGAATTGGAAACCCAACTTGAAATTGCCTTCAGATTGAGATACATTACTGATCCTGAACCCTGTAACAACCGGATCATGCACGTCAGAAAAATGCTGGTCAACCTGATACGAGTGCTAAACCAAAAACTCACCAGCACAGGATAGTGGAACAGTGGAACAGTGAAATAGTGGAACAGCGATTTCACCTTTTCACCTTTTCACCTTGTCACCTTTTCACCAACAACAAACAATTAATGCTATATTTGTTCTTTGTTAACGAACGGTTTAAATTGTGAATAAGGAAAGGCTTAAAGCGATACTCCTGGATCAGAAAGAAGTTTTTAATCAACAAAAGCATCTTATTGCACGGGATGTTGATCTTAATAAGATTATTGATACCCGGCAGATAGCTATAATCTCAGGGGTCAGGCGTTGCGGAAAATCATCTTTGCTCTACCTCATCAAAGAAAAGATGAAGCTGGATGAGGCGGCTTATTGTTATTTCAATTTCGATGATGAGCGGATCATTCCTGACATTGGCATATTGGATGAAATTTATAGCCTGCATATTGAAATGTACGGGACAGAACCGGTCCTGTTTTTCGATGAGATCCAGAATATCAGGTCCTGGGAAAAATTCGCCAACCGGATGTACGAGAGAGGAAATAAGCTTTTTGTAAGCGGTTCAAATGCAAAATTACTGAGCTCTGAAATTTCCACGAGTTTAACCGGACGAAACAAGGTGTTGGACTTATTCCCTTTTTCATTTTCGGAATACCTTCGTTTTACCGGAAGCAGCTATAGCGTCGACCGGCTTAACACAAAGCAAAAGGCCCTGCTTCAGAAAGATTTCAACCACTATATGGAAACCGGCGGCTTTCCGCTGGTTGTGAAAGAAAACGACCTGGAGTTGATCAACTCCTATTTTCAGGATATCCTCTACCGCGATATCATTTCACGTTACCGTCTGAGCCAGGTGGACGAAATCCGGCAAATCGCCCTCTACTTTGCCTCTAATACGGGAAAGTTGTTTTCATACGCCACCCTGCAAAAAATTTCAGGGATCAAAAGCCTGAGTTCAATTAAAGATTACCTGGGCTATTATGAGCAATCCTATCTATTCTTCTACCTGAAGAAATTTGATTATTCGGTAAAGAAACAGATCATGAACCCCAAGAAAGTATATGCCATCGATCCCGCCATATCAAATCGCCTGGGTTTCAATTTTTCAGAAAATAAGGGTCGTATACTCGAAAATATAGTTTACCTGGACTTACTGCGCCGGAATAAAGAGGTTTATTACCATGCGGGAAACAATGAATGCGATTTTTTGATAAAAGATGGTTTGAAAATTACGGCTGCCATACAGGTGGCCTGGGCTATGGATGATCTCAATAAGCAAAGGGAGATAAGCGGATTGCAGGAAGCTATGAAGGAATACAGCTTGAAACAAGGATTGATCCTAACCAGCGACGAGGAGGAAGAACTGGATGTGAACGGATTCCATATCAGCCTTATACCCTGCTGGAAATGGTTGTTGGAAAAAAGTGATAAAGTGATAGGGTGATAAGGTGTGAAATCACCACATCACCATTTCACCTTTTCACCATTTCACCCAGTCACCCAGTCACCCAGCCACCTTCTCACGCTTCACGAAAATAACAATTTATCTCTATCTTTGAAACATGAAAGCAGACATTAACCATATAATCCTACTTATTAAACCGGTATTAACTAAATACGGGATACATTCTGCATCTATAGTCGGTTCTATAGCCTATGGAAATGATACAGAAAGCAGCGATATTGATCTTATTATTGAAATAGACAAGCCCATGAGTTTATTAACCTTTGCTTCAATTAAAATTGAATTAGAGGAAATCCTGAAAAGAAAGGTTGATTTGTTGGAGCGTTCTGCCATAAAACCACGATTAAAACAATCAATACTATTAAAAGAGATCATCGTAGTCTGATGAAAAAGAAGCGTGACCTTCTGATTTATTTGGAAGATATTTCCGAGTCTTCAGAATTAATTGCGACGTACATTGCTGACATTTCTGAAGGAGCTTTTTACAACTCACCGGAAAAACAGGATGCCGTTTTACGCAGGATACAAATCATCGGTGAAGCAGCTAAACACATTCCTCAGGATTCCCGAGAAAAATGGAACCACATACCATGGAAAGAAATTGCAGGAATTCGTGATATACTGGTACATGAATATTTCGGGGTAACTTTTTCCATGATCTGGAAACTTGCGGTTGAAGATATTCCTGAACTGAAAAAGCAAATAGACGAGATCATGAGACAACTTGAAAATTAAAGTCCCCTAGTCACCCAGTCACTTAGTCACCATGTCACTCATTCACACCCAGTCACCCAGTCACCAAAAACACCAATCACAAATCACCAATTGTCAATAGCCAACGACCAACATCAACCGAAAACATGGAATTTGGTAATTAAACCATGACTGTAAAAGAAATTAAAATACTGATCGCGAAAGCTGAAGGACTTCAGTTAGAGTTTAAACAAACTTTTAACATGGAAACCATAGAAACCCTGGTTGCATTTGCAAATACAGATGGAGGCAAGGTAATAGTCGGGGTTTCCGATACTGGTTCAATTATAGGGGTATCAATAAATTCAGAATCAGTTCAGCATTGGTTGAACGAAATAAAAATGAAAACCTCCCCTTCCCTTTTACCTGACGCTGATATTGTTGAAATCGAAAGAAAACATATAATCGTGTTTACGCTGCAGGAATATCCCATAAAACCGGTCTCAACCAGAGGAAAGTATTTCAAACGTGTTGCAAATTCCAATCACCTCCTCAATATCTCAGAAGTAGTAAACATGCACTTGCAATCGTTTAATACAAGTTGGGATTACCATATCAATAACCAATTTAAAATTGAAGACATATCACTGGAAAAGGTACAATCGTCGATTGATAACATTAATCAATCCGGCATCAGAATTACCGATGATCCGTTGACTTTTCTCGTCAAAAATGATTTAGTTCGTGAAGGGATGCTTACTAATGCAGCATATTTGCTTTTTACAAATAAGGACACCGTTATTACAACCATAGAATTAGGCAGGTTTCAGTCAGAAATAATTATTAAAGATACTGCCAGAACAAAATCGGATATCCTGTTACAAATTAATCAGGTAATGGATTTTGTTAAGAAACATATCAATAAGGAGGTTATTATTACAGGGCAACCACAAAATACACAGAAATGGCAATACCCATTGGAAGCTATCCGTGAAGTTATCTTAAATATGATAATCCATCGCGACTACAGGTCATCTTCCGATTCCATAGTAAAAATTTTCAACAACAAAATTGAGTTTTATAACCCCGGAAGATTGCCCGATAGCATAACGGTTGAAGATCTGCTCTCAAATAATTACAAATCAACTCCACGAAATAAGCTCATTGCAGATTTTTGTAAAAGCCTTGGTCTGATAGAAAAATATGGATCTGGTATAAGACGAATTGTTGATTATTTTAAGGCAGAAAACCTTCCTATACCTGAATTCCGAAATATCTCAGATGGTTTTATGGTAACCATATTTGGAAAAGAGATAGATGATGTCACTAAAGATGTCGGGAAAGATGTCGGGAAAGATGTCGGGAAAGAGTTGATGGGAAGTATAGCCGAAGTATTTAAGCTAATTCAGATTAAGCCAGAGTTAACAATTCCGGAAATTGCAGTGATTACAAAATACACACAAAGAACTGTTGAAAGAAGTTTATCGCAACTAAAAGTGTTAAATTTGATTAAGCGAATAGGTGGCAGAAAAAAAGGCAAATGGGAAATTGTTGGGTAAGCACAATCACCATTCACCAATCACCCAGTCACCTAGTCACCTCTGGAAAGTGGAACAGTGGAACGGTGGAACAGTGGAACAGTGGAACGGTGGAACAGTGAAATAGTGAAATGGTGAGATGGAAAAATTGAAAAGTTACAGGGAGTTTATTCAATTCCTCTATGTATCAAACGGCTCTTTATCAGAATTGGAAACCCAACTTGAAATCGCCTTCAGATTGGGATACATTACTGATCCTGAACCCTGTAACAACCGGATCATGCACGTCAGAAAAATGCTGGTCAACCTGATACGAGCGCTAAACCAAAAACTCAACAGCACAGGATAGTGGAACAGTGGAACAGTGAAATAGTGGAACAGCGATTTCACCATTTCACCATTTCACCGTTTCACCATTTCACCGTTTCACCATTTCACCTTTTCCTTTTCACCCAGCCACCCAGTCACCCAATGACATATTTATTTACTTTTTATAAATTTATACTTTACTAATAGTGATTCTTTTTGTAATTTTGGATGATGTTTTTTCCCCGAAAAATATATTCTGATTTATTTGCCCACCTGGACAAAAGGCCTGTCACTCTGCTGACAGGAATGAGGCGAACGGGTAAAACCACGCTGGTTAAACGTCTCCTGGAGGAAAGCAATGATAAGAACAGCATATATATAGACCTTGAGCGAATTGACAACCGTATGCTTTTCGGTGAAAAAAATTATGATAATATTCTAATGGCCCTATCTGCCCGTGGCCTGGACACTAACAAAAAAATGACCATCGCCATTGATGAATTGCAGTTAATGCCTGAAATCACCAGCGCCATAAAATATCTCTATGATGAATACCAGATTAAATTCATCCTGACTGGTTCCAGTTCCTTTTACCTGAAAGGATTGGTGTCCGATTCTCTGGCAGGAAGAAAAAAGATCTTTGAACTTTATCCGCTTGATTTTGGAGAATTCCTGACATTTAAAGGCATTCCCCATGGTCAGCCTGGAATTAATCCGGTATTTATTGAAGGTGAATATCATCGCCTCAAAGGTTTTTATGAGGAGTTTATTCAATTCGGAGGATTTCCTGAGGTTGTTCTGGCTGATGACAGGAAGGATAAATCAGATTACCTTAATGATATTTTAAGTTCATATATCAATATTGATGTAAAGTCGTTATCAGATTTCAGGAACATTTCGATGATACAGAATTTGATTAAAATGCTGGCCCTGAGATGTTCCAACAGATTGGATATTGCCAAAATTTCTATTCTTACCGGCATTTCGAGGCCAACAGTGATGAGTTATATCGAATTGTTCGAAAAAACATACCTGGTTCATTTGCTACCGGTATTTTCCCAAAATGCTGACAGGGAAATAGTTAAATCAAAGAAGATTTACTTTTGTGATACCGGCTTATTGAATGTTTTCGCCAATCCCGGCTCCGGGGCTACGTTTGAAAATGCCTTATTTCTTCAATTGATGCACCTGGGAAATTTAAAATATTATTCTCTCAAATCCGGAAACGAAATAGACTTCATTATGGATAATGACGCCTATGAAGCAAAAGAAACTCCGGCTTATTATGACCTGGAAAATCTTAAGAAAACAGCCTCCAGGATAAATCTCCGAACATATTATGTCGTAGGTAAGTTTCAGCCGGCAAATCTTTTTAATGAATTTCTCTGGGGAGGGAATATTGTTTGAAAAAGTGGAACAGTGGAACGGTGGAACAGTGAAATAGTGGAACAGCGATTTCACCATTTCACCTTTTCACCATTTCACCGTTTCACCCAGTCACCGTTCCACAAAAAATGATTATCTTTGATTGTCATGAAGTCGGTCAGAACAAATAAAACTGCGCGTTTGGAGCTCACCAGGAGATATGGTGATCTATTCTGGTATGTTTCAGAAGAAGAAAAAGAGAACCTCAGCATGGACGCCATCGTGGAAGCAATTTTGAATTATGGAGATCTGGAGGCTGTAAGGCAATTGATCGGACTGGCCGGGGTTAAGACTGTTGCTGAAATTTTCTTCAGGCAAATCAGGAACAAAAGGGTGAATTATTTCCCCCAAGTCGTCAACTTTTTCACGCTCTATTTTCATCGAAATGCACCAGGAGGTACTGACAGAGAGGCAGTTTGAACTACTGCCGCTTGTAGAAGCATTCTCTAAAGATTTTTACCTTGCCGGAGGTACTGCAATAGCATTGACTATTGGACATCGCCGCTCCATTGATTTTGACCTGTTTACCGGAAAGCTGATTCAATCACTTAGAATAAAAAACCAGTTCAGGGCAAATAATGTCCGGTTTAAAGTGCTACAAGAGGCTTTTGACCAGGTACACCTGATGGTTGAAGACGTAAAACTGACTTTTTTCAATTTTCCTTATGATATTCCGGTCGAGAAGAAATTTGATAAAGTACTGAGGATGCCTGATCTCCTGACCCTTTCCGCTATGAAAGCCTTGGCATTGGGAGGGCGGGCCAAATGGAAGGATTATGTCGATATGTACTTTATCCTGAAATATCATCATAATCTTTTTGCAGTTGAAAAGAAGGCAGGAGAGCTATTCGCGAATGCCTTCAGCGCCAAGTTATTGCGTCAGCAACTAGCCTATTTTGAAGACATTGATTACTCGGAAAAAGTGATCTACCTTGATGAAAAGCCGGATGATGATGAAATCCGGAAATTCTTGATATCCCAGGCGACGTTGTCCCTTTGAAAGTATAACGGTGGAACAGTGAAATGGCGGAACGGTGGAACAGTGGAACGGTGATACGGTGAAATAGTGAAATGGTGAGATGGAAAAATTGAAAAGTTACAGGGAGTTGGAGGTTTGGAAGGTTTCGATGGAGTTTGTTACGGAGATTTATCAGATCACATCAAAGTTCCCTTCTTCGGAACTTTACGGGCTTTCAGCACAGATCAGGAGATGTGCCGTTTCGATACCGTCAAACATCGCGGAAGGTGCAGGAAGAAAAAATACCAGGGAGTTTATTCAATTCCTCTATGTGTCAAACGGCTCTTTATCAGAATTGGAAACCCAACTTGAAATTGCCTTCAGATTGGGATACATTACTGATCCTGAATCCTGTAACAACCGGATCATGCACGTCAGAAAAATGCTGGTCAACCTGATACGAGCGCTAAACCAAAAACTCAACAGCACAGGATAGTGGAACAGTGGAACAGTGAAATAGTGGAACAGCGATTTCACCTTTTCACCTTTTCACCATTTCACCATTTCACCATTTCACCATTTCACCTTTTCACCTTTTCACCATTTCACTCAGTCACTTAGTCACCTTTTCTTCCAGTCACCCAGTCACTAATTATCATTATCTTTAATCTCAAATTTTACACTGCTGAAATGAAAACAATCAAATATATTATTTACAAAGAAGGCAAATATTTTGTATCACAATGCCTGAATGTTGAAATATCAAGTTTTGGGAATACTATAGATGAAGCAGCATCAAATCTCAAAGAAGCACTTGATTTATACTTTGAAGATGAGCCCGCACGCAGGAATTATCGAAAAATTGATGATACAATGATCGGAGAATTAAATATCCGGTTCTAATGACTAAATTGCCTTCATCCAGAAGACTCATACAAATCTTAACCAAAAATGGTTTCCTGTTGATAGGTCAGAAAGGAAGCCACCAGAAATACACAAATGGTGAGAAAACCGTCATAATCCCGGCACCAAGAAAAGAAATTCCTGTTGGAACCTTAAAATCGATCAGCAAACAATCCGGCATTCCATTCCAGGAGTTTATCGATTAAATTTATTTGCCAACGCATTTATCACTTTGTCACCTTGTCACTTAGTCACCATGTCACCTAGTCACCCAGTCACCAGTCACCTCTGGAAAGTGGAACAGTGAAATAGTGAAAAGGTGAAATGGAAAAATTGAAAAGTTATAAGGATTGGGAAATTGAGAATTTAGCAAATCTAACAGCTCTACCATTCCCCTCTCCGCCAGCTGGCGGAAGGGCCAGGGAGGGGGCTGAAGTCACCATTTCACTGTTCCACCTTTTCACCTCTTAAAAAATGGTCATAAAAGATAAAAAAATCCTGGTCACCGGCGCCGATGGTTTCATCGGCTCCCACCTTACGGAAATGCTGCTTGAAAAAGGTTGCAAAGTAAAAGCATTATCCTATTACAATTCTTTTAATTTTTGGGGTTGGCTGGAGGATATCCCTACTAATAAAAATTTGGAAATTGCCACTGGAGATATACGCGATCCTTATTTTATTAAGCACATAATGTCGGATGTGGATATTGTTTTCCATCTGGCTGCTCTGATTGCCATTCCATATTCCTACCAAGCTCCTGACAGCTACGTCGATACCAACATCAAAGGCACGCTCAATATCTGTCAGGCTGCAAAGGAACTGGGCGGAATCCGGGTGATTCATACCTCCACCTCCGAAGTGTATGGCACTGCGCAATATGTGCCCATCGACGAGAAACACCCGAAACAGCCGCAGTCGCCTTACTCGGCCAGTAAAATTGGCGCCGACGCCATGGCGATGAGCTTTTATAATGCCTTCGGACTGCCCCTGACCATCGCCCGCCCATTCAACACCTACGGGCCGCGACAGAGCGCCAGGGCTATTATCCCAACCATCATCTCGCAGATCGCCTCAAGGGTGAAGGAGATCAAACTGGGCGATTTGCGGCCAACACGCGATTTCAACTTCGTAAAAGATACCTGCCATGGTTTCATTGCTTTAGCTGAATGCGATGAGGCAATCGGCAAAGAGATCAATATCAGCTCCAATTATGAGATATCAATGGCAGATATCTTCAATTTAATTAAAGAAATAATGAGGAGTGATGTTGAGTTTATTTCAGACAAAAATCGAATAAGGCCGGAAAAATCGGAAGTGTTTAGATTATGGGGAGATAATAGCTTATTGAAAAATTTAACTGGATTTGAGCCTGAATTCAATATTCGCAAAGGTTTAGAAATCACCTGTAATTGGTTTATGGATAATAAAAATCTGTCAAAGTATAAGACTGATATATATAATGTTTAAATAGTTTTTAAGATTATGCTAAATTATAAATCAATCCTCATCACCGGTGGTACCGGTTCTTTTGGGAAAAAGTTCACCGAAATCATATTAAAGCGCTATCCTGATGTCAAGAGGCTTGTTATCTACTCCAGGGATGAACTGAAACAATATGAAATGGCCCTCATCTATCCTGAAAACAAATACCCTCAGGTGCGATTTTTTATTGGCGATGTGCGTGATGGAGCAAGGTTTAAAAGAGCCTGCGAGGGAATAGATGTGATCATACATGCCGCTGCACTAAAACAAGTGCCTGCAGCAGAATACAATCCCGATGAATTCATCAAAACCAACATCGGTGGCGCCCAGAATGTGATTGATGCCGCCCTTTCTACCAATGTAAAAGTAGTAGTGGCGCTATCCACCGATAAAGCGGCAGCACCTATCAATCTTTATGGCGCTACAAAGCTGGTTTCCGATAAACTCTTCATTGCTGCCAATAATATAAAAGGAAACCGGGATTTAAGATTCTCCGTTGTCCGTTATGGCAATGTAATGGGCTCCCGCGGATCGGTCATTCCTTTCTTTATGGAAAAAGCAAGGAATGGCAATGTACTTCCGATTACTCATAAAGATATGACCCGATTTAATATCTCCCTTGAAGATGGCGTTGAAATGGTTCTTTGGGCAATCGAAAATGCGATTGGGGGTGAACTATTTGTTCCTAAAATACCTTCATATAAAATTGAAACCGTTGCCAGAGCAATTGCCCCTAATGCTGAACTCATAGATATTGGAATACGTGCGGGCGAGAAACTTCACGAAGAGATGATCACTGAAAGTGATTCGTACAACACCATTGAGTTTGATAAGTATTATGCCATTCTTCCTTCAGATGCTACAAAGGAGATATATCTTAAACATTTTAATGCTCATGAGGTACCTGTTGGATTTAAATACAACTCAGGCACAAATACTCAATGGGTGGATGTTGAGGAGATGAAAAAACTGATAAAGCAATTTGTTGATCCTAATTTTAAACCTATTGAATGAAACCAATACCCTACGGTCGGCATCACATTACGGATGAAGACATTCAAACTGTTGTTGATGTTTTAAAAAGCGACTGGCTCACCCAAGGTCCTAAAATAGCGGAATTTGAACAGGCATTTGCTGATTATATCGGTGTAAAATATGCTGTAGCAGTATCAAATGGAACAGCAGCTTTGCACTTATGCACATTGGTTTTGGGTGTAAAGGAAGGGGATAAGGTGATTACCACACCCATCACATTTGCTGCATCTGCAAACTGTGTGAGATATGCCGGTGGTGATGTGGTTTTTGCTGATATTGATCCCGAAACCTATTTGCTGGATTTACAAAAGGTACGAAAGTTACTGGAAGCCTCACCGAAAGGAACATACAAAGGCATTATCCCTGTTGATTTTGCGGGCAGGGCAATTGACCTTGAAGATTTTCGCCAATTGGCAAATGAATACGGACTTTGGATTATTGAAGATGCCTGTCATGCTCCAGGTGGTTATTTTGTCGATTCAAGAGGCATCAAACACAATTGTGGCAATGGTGATTTCGCCGAATTGGCAATATTCTCCTTCCATCCGGTAAAACATATTGCATGTGGTGAAGGTGGAATGATCACCACCAAAAATGAAAAATTATACCATAAATTACGCAATTTACGCACCCACGGAATTCAGCAGATTCCGGAATTAAAACAATTTAACGATGGGCTGTGGTACTATGAAATGCAGGAGCTTGGTTTTAATTACAGATTGACCGATTTTCAGGCGGCTCTAGGCAAAAGCCAATTACAACGCGCAGATGCCGGACTGGAGAGAAGAAGGAAAATTGCAGCAATTTATGAAAAAGCTTTTTCTGGAAAAACATACATCAAAAGACAGGCTGGTGTTGTAAATGGTCATGCCTACCATTTATATGTTGTGGAGTTTAACGATCGAAACGGACTTTATGAATATTTGCGCAAAAATAACATCTTTGCTCAGGTTCATTACATTCCGCTACATCTGATGCCTTATTACAGACAATTTGGATGGAAAGAAGGAGATTTTCCCAATGCTGAAGCTTATTATAAGGACTGTTTAAGTTTACCTATGTTTCCGATGCTTACGCAAAGTGAACAAGAATATATTATAAACTCAATTTCTAATTACTATGGAGAATAATCAAAAAAACATCTTCCTTCAAGATGAAGGTAATCAATGGTATTTAAGAAATAAAAATGCAGTATTGAATAAAACTAGTGACCCTGTCATTGATCTGATAATTCAAAGACAATTAAAACCCGAAAGAGTCTTAGAAATTGGATGTAGTAATGGTTGGAGATTAAATATTATTCAAGAGTTATTTAATTCAGACTGTTATGGCCTTGATCCATCGAGTCAAGCAATTCATGAAGGCAGGGGAAAAAATTCGTTACTCAATTTAGAACAAGGTACTGCAGATGTAATACCTTTTTTGGATAAGAAATTCGATCTTATAATTTTGGATTTTGCCTTTATTTATGCGATAGGAAAGATTTATTCAAAATCATATATGAAGCTGATACATTCCTGATTGAAAATGGTTATCTCATTATATTAGATTTTGAACCATCATTCCCTTACAAAAATCATTATCAATATAAAGAGGGAATATTTAGTTATAAAATGAATTATTCAAATCTTTTCCTTTCTAATCCATCCTATTTTTTAGTTGCAAAAAGCACTTTAACTCATTACGGATTTGATAAGATTGAAGATCCAAATGAAAGAATATCAGTAAACTTACTGATGAAGAATACAATTTATGATTATATTCCTAATCCTTTTGGAAAATAGACTTTGAAAAATCAAAACTACAATAAACTCATACTTGGAACTGTACAGTTTGGATTAAATTACGGTATCAATAATTCATCTGGAAAACCATCTGAAAATGAAGTATTTGAAATTTTGGATATGGCATCGGAAGAAAATATAGAATTATTAGATACTGCAGATGCTTATGGCAATGCAATTGAACAAATAGGTCTGTATCATCAACAAAGAAAAAACCGGTTTAAAATTCTCAGTAAATTTAAGGAAGTAAAAGCAGGTGAACTGTTTGATCATGCACGGAATTCGTTAAACAAACTTCACATAACACACTTCGAAGTTTATTCTTACCATTCTTTTGTTGACTACTTAAATTATCCTTATCTGAAAGATGAATTACAATCATTAAAAGACAAAAAACTAATTAAAAAAATTGGCATATCAGTTTACTCAAATGCTGAATTGCAACAAGTTATTACGGATAAGGATATTGATGTTATCCAACTGCCCTACAATCTTCTGGATAACCATAACATTCATGGTTTATACATAGATCAGGCAAAACACAACAATAAAGAAATACACACACGATCCGTTTTCCTGCAGGGACTTTTGTTTATGAATGAAGAAGCAATCCCTCAAAAACTAATATCACTTAAACCCTATATCCAGAAAATCAGATCGTATTGTAAAAATGAATCAATAAATCTGCAGTCTTTGGCCTTAAGCTATGCCATTTATAACAAGCATATCGACTATGTTTTAATTGGGATAGATACTAAAGACCAGTTATTGAAAAATATAGAATCAGTAGCGAATCTAAAGAATGCTTTTGATTATATCAATCAAAATATCAATGTTAAAGAAACCGAACTTTTAAATCCTGTGAACTGGAAATGAAAATACTTGCAATCACTCAGGCCAGGATCGGATCAACCCGATTACCTGAAAAAATCCTCAAAACAATTCTGGGTGAATCTTTACTTGAAATTCACCTGAAACGCATTCTGAAGTCAAAATTAATCAACAAACTGAAGGTGGCGACTACTATAGAGCCGGATGCTGATAAAATAGTTGCAGTTTGTAGCAAACTTGGAATTGAGGTTCACAAAGGCTCGGTAAACAATGTGCTTGAACGCTTTTATGAAACAGCACTGCCCGAGAAACCAGACTGGATAGTAAGGCTTACATCCGATTGCCCACTCATTGATCCTGTTGAGATTGACAGAGTGATACAGCATGCCATAACAAATAATCTGGACTATGTTTCAAATGCTTTGCAACCGACATTCCCTGATGGGTTGGATACGGAGGTTTTTAAATTTGCAGCCTTAGAAAGAGCAGTGAAGGAAGCTAAACTTACTTCCGAGTTGGAGCATGTCACACCTTACATTTGGAAAAATTCCACTTATAAAGGTGGCAAATTATTCACTTCAGATTGTATAATAAACGATGGAGATTATTCGGGTATAAGATTAACAGTGGATACCCCTGAGGATTTTCAGGTAATCGAAAAACTGGTGGAATTACTTGGCACGGATAAACCCTGGCTTGCATATGTGCAAGCACTGACGGAACATCCTGATATTAGAAAAATTAACGAACATTTTACAAGAAACGAAGGTTACGAAAAATCAATCAACAAAGATACGAGTGCATAGCTATGGGCAAAGGACAAGATTTATACAAAAAAGCTAAACTACTGATCCCGGGCGGAACCATGTTGCTGTCGAAACGACCCGAAATGTTCCTGCCGGAACAATGGCCGGCCTATTTCAGCAAAGCCAAAGGATGTAAGGTATGGGACCTTGATGGTAAGGAATACATTGATGTTTCCATTATGGGAATCGGAACCAACATATTGGGATACGGTCATGAAGAAGTTGATGAAGCTGTGATGCAAACGGTGAAATCAGGAAATATGTCCACCTTTAATTGCCCCGAAGAAGTTTATTTGGCAGAACGTTTGGTTGAATTACACCCCTGGGCTGATATGGTGCGACTGGCACGAAGCGGTGGTGAAGCAAATGCTATGGCAATTCGCATTGCACGTGCTGCTTCGGGTAAGGACAAGGTCGCTATCTGCGGCTATCATGGCTGGCACGATTGGTATTTGGCAGCCAACCTTGGTGATGAACAAAACCTGGCTGGTCATTTGTTGCCAGGCCTTGATCCTGCCGGCGTTCCACAAAGCTTACGTGGAACAGTTTTTCCGTTTAACTATAACAATATCCAGGAACTTCTCGACCTGGTTAAAAAACATGACATCGGCGTAATTAAGATGGAGGTTTCCCGTAATATGGGGCCTGAGGATAATTTTCTTCAAAAGGTAAGAAAACTAGCCACTGATCGAAGTATCGTGCTCATTTTTGATGAATGTACTTCAGGATTCAGGCAAACTTTTGGCGGTCTTCATAAAATGTATGGTGTTGATCCCGATATGGCCATGTTTGGAAAAGCCATGGGTAATGGTTATGCCATAACTGCTACCATTGGCAAAAGAGAAGTTATGGAAGCAGCTCAAAAAACTTTTATCAGTAGTACATTCTGGACTGAGCGTATCGGACCAACTGCCGCTCTTGCCACACTCAAAGTGATGGAACGATTATCGTCATGGGATACTATCACAAACACAGGTATTGTGATAAAACAAAGATGGCAACAACTTGCTGATAAATATGAATTACTAATAGATCAATGGGGATTACCTGCATTAGCTGGTTTTACTTTCAAGAGCAGAAATGCATTGGCATATAAGACATATATCACGCAGGAAATGCTTGAAAAGGGCTATCTTGTTGGTAATAGCGTCTACGTATGCATAGACCACACGCCTGAAGTATTGGATGGTTATTTCAATGCACTTGATCCAATGTTTGCTAAAATACGTGAATTTGAGGATGGTCTTGACGTTATAGCTCAGCTTAAAGGTCCTATTTGTCACGCAGGTTTTAAACGCTTAAACTAAGTATAGACCTTGAAACCTAAAGTCTATATTCGTGCAGATGGAAGCCAAATAATCGGTCTCGGCCACCTGGTAAGGTGTTCTGCCCTCGCTTATATGCTGAAGGAAGATTTTGAAATCACTTTTTACTGCAAAGAGGTACCTGATACCGTAATTGCCGAATTGGATGACAGCGGTTTTAGTTGCTGTAAAATTGAAAACGAAGACGAATTTCTCAGCCAACTGAACGGCAACACAATTGCTGTGCTGGATGGCTACGCTTTTGATACCGGTTACCAAAAACAAGTAAAAGCAACAGGCTCCAAACTGGTCTGCATTGACGACCTGCACGACAAAGAGTTTTTTGCCGACCTGATCATCAACCATGCACCGGGCATTACACCGCAGGATTACAAAACCCAACCTTATACCCAATTTGCACTTGGATTTGAATATGCTTTATTACGTCCAGCTTTTCTGGAACAGGCAAAAAAACAGCGCACTATTGATAAGATTGAGGCCGTGATGATCTGCTATGGAGGATCTGATCCCAAAAATCTAACCCAAAGCACCTTGCAAGTTGCTATGAAATTTCCTCAGTTTAAAAAAATTATTGTCGTTATCGGCTCAACTTACCAGACGACTGCAAGTTTCAACCGGTTGATTGCCAGTGATTCAAGGATTGATCGCCGCCATGCACTGAATGAGCAACAAATGCTCGATACCATGTTGGAAGCTGAACTAGTTATTGTTCCGGCTAGCGGGATTTTATTTGAGGTTTTGGCAGCAGGTTGTATAGCAATTTCAGGAAGTTATATTGATAACCAGAAGTTTGTTTATGAGAATTTTAGGAATGCAGGAATTTTTGTTGATGCTGGTAATTTCTTATACAAAAATTTATATGATGCAGTTTCTAAAGTCTTGGATGGCAGCATTAATCAGGTACGATTTATTGATGGTCAAACGGCAATCAAGGTTTCAAAGCTTTTTGATCAATTACAGAAAGAATTTTTAATCAACCTTAGGAGGGCGTCTACTGCCGACCTGGATCTAACATTTGGCTGGGCAGCTAATCCCGAAATACGCCGTTTTTCATTTCATCAACATCAGATCATAAAACCGGAACACACCAATTGGTTTTTAAAGAAAACAATAGATTCAAATTGTTATTATTTTATAGTGGAATACAACCGTGTTCCCATAGGTTCCATTAGGTTTGATATAGAAGAAGGTGAAGCCATGATAAGTTACTTGCTCGATCCCTCGTATCATGGGCGCGGCTTTGGACAACTCATACTTAAAAAAGGGATTGAGTGGTTAATGATTGTAAACATGCCTGAACTTGCACCAATTCGTGTAATAAGCGGAGAAGTGATGAAAACTAATATCCCGTCCATCAAGGTTTTTGAAAGATTGGGTTTTGTCAAGAAAGAGCAAATGGAAAATTACAAATTTGAAAAATGGGTATAATAAATTCTATTAAGATAGGTTCATTCGATTTTGCTGTGAGTAATGGCGTTTTTATTATTGCCGAACTCTCTGCCAACCATAAGGGTAGTTTACAAACTGCGATTGAAACCATCAAAGCGGCCAAACGTGCCGGAGCAGATGCTATCAAACTGCAAACTTACACTGCAGACACTATAACGATTGATTGTAAAACCGACGATTTTAAGATTAAACAGGGAACGATCTGGGATGGTAAGTATCTATATGATCTTTACAAAGAGGCTTTTACTCCCTGGGAATGGCACGAAGAATTGTTTCGTGTTGCAAAGGAAGAAGGTTTGGTTTGTTTTAGCAGCCCATTCGATAAAACAGCTGTCGACCTGCTGGAAGTATTGAATGCGCCTGCATACAAAATTGCGTCTTTTGAAATAACCGACATTCCCCTTATCGAATATGTTGCATCTAAAGGAAAACCGGTGATTATTTCAACTGGAATTGCCGGTTTAGAAGATATTGAACTCGCTCTGGATGCATGTTACAGAATGAACAATCATAACATTGCGTTATTAAAGTGTACTTCAAGTTACCCTGCCCCCATTGAAGAAGCCAATATGGTTATGATTAAGGATTTGGCAGAACGTTATGGCGTGATCACTGGTTTGTCAGATCATACTATAGGTAGTACAGTACCCATTGTAGCAACATGTATGGGTGCGAAAATTATTGAAAAGCATTTTATTTTAGATCGTTCCATTGGTGGCCCGGATGCATCTTTTTCAATGGATGAAAAAGAATTCACACATATGGTAAAAGCAGTTCGTGAAGCCGAAAAAGCAATTGGGGTTATTGACTACAACTTGACAGATAAACAAAAAAAGGGTAGAGATTTCTGTAGATCACTTTATGTAGTTGAAGATATTAAAGCTGGAGAAGTAATTACAGAAAAGAATGTTAGGAGTATTAGACCTGGATTTGGGATGCATCCGAAGTATTATAACGATGTGCTAGGAAAAAAAGCTAAAATCGAATTATTAAATGGTACACCTTTGAAATGGGAATATATTCAATAGATACTTTTAAACAAAAAAATCGAGGGTGTGAAAAATTTTGTGTAAACGGTGATTGCATCTAATTCCGGCATCTTTCTTCAAAATTAATAACAAATTGGTTATAAATCTGACCCCAATAACGGATTGGGATTTTCCACTTTTTCTGGAC
>Ga0268276_1001413_pt1 | contig 23783 bp, 21 predicted proteins | sample saktaG_4_FD_190145 | JGI IMG/M metagenome (GOLD analysis project Ga0268276, IMG submission 190145) | Saline water microbial communities from Sakinaw Lake, British Columbia, Canada - sak_2010_1_5_45m | ecosystem: Environmental > Aquatic > Non-marine Saline and Alkaline > Saline ... | reverse complement strand
GACCGAATGGGGTTGCCTGATCAAAACGCGGCTTGGCCTGCACGAAGGCGTTCTCGATGATTGTTCCGAGATTGGTTCGATTATCCTTGAAATGGTAGGCGATAGCGAAAAGCACGAAGAGATTGTTCGTAAACTCAATCTGCTAGCCGGTGTAACAGCAAAACTGGTCAATGTTCCGATTGAACGGTAATCGGTTTTTAAGGTTTGAGGTTTCCCGACAAAACTTGATAACTCTTTAGATATTAATAATCCTACATCACCATCGTACATCTGTTGCAAATATGCAGCATAAACGCTAATTTCCGCAGCAAGCCAAGGAGGTTGTTTTCGTGCAAATTTTTCGATACACACCCGATCAGCAGAACCAGTGGAACCGCTTTGTCAACGATTCCAATAACGGTAATCTCTTTCATTACCGACATTTTTTGACCTATCACATCGGCCGCACATTCAACGATCATTCCCTGATATTTAAAAAGAAAAATCGAATTGTCGCACTCTTTCCTGCCGCAGAGAGAATGCTGGCCGGTGAAAAGGTATTGCATTCCCATCCCGGCGCCAGTTATGGCGGATTTGTTTTTGAACAATTGGGATACGGGGACGCCGATGAGATTCTGGAACTCTTTGAATCCTATTGCCGTGAACAGGGCTTTCAGCGCGTGTTTTACATTCCCACACCGGCCCTATATTTTAGACATTACGACGAAACTATGGAATATGCCCAACTATGGAAACAATTCAACGTGGTGGAAGATTACATCTCCAGTTTCATCGATCTTTCCGGGAATCAGGAGGATGTGTTCAATCGCATGAACAAACGCAAGCGGCGCTATGTCCGGCAATTGCAGGAAAATCCGGATTTAAGGCTGGAATGGAATAAAAATTACGATGAGTATTATCCGATTTTGCTCCGTAATAAGGCCAAACACAAGGTCACACCGACTCATTCTCTTGACGAATTGAAAAAACTCGACAGGCTTTTCCCCGGACAATTAAACCTGTTGATGTGTTATTACAAAGGTAAGCCAATCGGCGGTACGTTGAATTTTACGGCCAATTCCCGGGTGGTAATTATATTTTACAACATGATCGACGACAATTATCCGGAGTTGCAACCGGCATCGTTGCAAATATGGGAAACCATTCGCTGGGCCCACGGCGCGGGATTTAAGTATCTCGATTTTGGAGTTTCGCAATTACCTCTGGCCGAAAACCCGCTGACTCCCAGTAAATCGTTGATTCTTTTCAAAGAACATTTTGGCAGCCGGAACATGATCCGTAAGGCCATGGGAAAACAGTTCTGATCTGAGATAATATGGCAATAAATATCCGTTCACTGACCAAACAAACCCTTGTTTACGGATTCGGGACCGTGGCCACCCGTTTTATCACTTTTTTGCTGCTGCCGGTTTATACAAACATATTGGCGCCGGCGGATTACGGCCTGGCTATTCTTGTATTCGCATTTACGGCATTCATGAACCATATTTACAATTATGGTCTGGATTCCGCTTTCATGCGTTATTATGAGGACAAGGAATTCAGCGCAAAACGCAGTAACGTTCTGTCAACCGCCACCTGGATGACATTGCTGAGCAGCGCAGTTCTATCATTACTTATCTGGCTTGCCCGAAGGCCAATTGCCGACTTGCTTCTGCCGGGTTCAAATCAGCACCTGTTTATCAGTTATGCGGCTATGATTCTCTTTTTCGATTGTATCTCCAGGGTACCGTTTGCATTATTGCGAACAGAAGGTAAGCCCTTCACTTTTCTTGGGATTCGATTGATAAATGTATTAATTACTCTTGGTCTGAATGTCTACCTGGTGGGTGTCCGTAAAGTCGGCGTGATCGGAATTTTTCAGAGCAATATTATCGCATCCGCAATCACGGCTACAATTCTTTATTTATTACTGGTATCCCGACTTCAAAAAACCTTTAATGGATCACTGGCACAGGGATTGATGCTCTTCGGATTGCCCTTTGTACCGGTGGGCCTGGCCACCGCAGCCATGGAAATGATGAACCGTTATATTGTGGAACATTACCTTGGATTAGCGGCCGTTGGCATTTTCAGCGCCGGCTATAAGCTAGGCATTTTTATGCTTTTAGTTTCCACTGCCTTTTTCTACGCCTGGCAGCCCTTTTTTCTGAAAGCCGGACCCAGTGAAGCGTCAAAAATTCTATTCGCCAGGATATTCAAGTATTTTACTCTGGTCGCTTTGCTTTTCTGGGTTACACTCACATTATTAATGAATGAAATCGTCCATTTTCATATCGGCAGTGTTTACCTGATCGGCCCGGAGTACGCCGGTTGCGAACCGATGATACCCTGGATTTTACTTGGCTATGTTTTTCAAGGGATCAATTTGATTTTCCTGCCCGGAATTTATTTTGAGAAAAAGACCCGGTACATGGCCTATAATACAATCCTGGCGGCCACTGTAAATATCATTGCAAATTTCATTCTTATCCCCATATGGGGCATTGTGGGCTCGGCCATTGCCGCCACAATCGGATATATTACCCAGGCAGCTTCGACTCATTATATCTCTCAGAAACTGTATAAAATTCCCTATGATTATCCCAGATTTTTCCTGATCATCGGCATAGCAATGGCTTTCTGTTTTTCCAACTATTTCTTCCACTTCCCGTTGCCGATTCGGCTGACACTGATCATTACATTTCCGCTAATGCTCGGTCTGTTTCGCTTTTTTAAAAAAGAGGAGTTTAATTCCCTCAAATCGCTTTTCCCATTTTAATAATGATAAATACCAACGCAAAAATATGTCATATCACACTTGGTCACAATCCCACCGATGACCGGATTTTTTATAAAGAGATCCTGTCACTGAGAAAACGGTACCAGAAGATTTCTTTAATCGCTCCCAATGTTAATCCACCCGATCCAAAATACGGCATCGATTATCGGCCGTTTCCGGAGAGTGGATTTTTTAAAAAACTTTGGCACGCCTATAAATTAGCCAAACAGGTAAAAGCTGATCTGTATCATTTCCATGAATTTGAATTTTTACCCTTTGCTCTATTCTTGAAGTACAAGTACAAGTGCAAAGTCATCTATGATGCCCACGAAACCATCTTCTGGTTTTTCATTGATTTTTCCCGGCATTCAAAATGGATAACCGTTGTTCCAGCGCTAATTGCCCATACAATGGAGGTGATCTGTTCAGCGTTTATGGATTATGTGGTCGCTACAATATTTGTGGCCCCCTGGTTCAAACCTTTGAACAAACGCTTTACAAAACTCTACAACTACCCCGTTCTGTCCTTTTTCGGAAATCAGTTAGCCGATGTTGGGCAACAATCCAATCCAATCATTCTATATCATGGACAACTGGTTCCGGCCCGGAAAATTGATCTGATGATAACGGCAATGAAATATGTCAAGCCGGAATTTCCGGATGCCCGGCTGATAATTGTCGGCAGTGCAACAAAAGAGTACAAAGCCGAACTTGACCGGATAATTGATAAAAACCAATTACAGGATGTGGTGGAGCTTTGCCCGCCGGTTCTCTATGAATCTATTCCCGATCTGTTGCGTACTGCCTGCATCGGATTTTCCTCGCTGACGCCCAATGAATCATTCAAGCATTCACTTCAAATCAAACCCTTTGAATTTATGGCCATGGGAATACCGGTGTTGGGATGCCGGGTTCCATCGATTGAATTTTATGTCAAAGAAACCGGCGCTGGCATCGTTGTTGACCCGGTTACACCTGAAAATCTCGGCATGATCCTGAATGATCTGTTAGCACACCCGGAAAAACGTCTCGAAATGGGCATTAATGGACACAAAGCCGTCACGGAAAAATACAACTGGAATGTCATGGAGAAACAACTTTACTCAATATATGCGAAGTTACTGAAATGCTGAAAATCCTCTATATATCCCCGGAAAATACTGTTGGCATTTTATCCTACTGGAAAAAGGCCCACGAACTCAATGGCAATTATTGCCGGTTTGTAACTTTTTACCGAACAGCAGCCGGTTATGAAGAGGATATTTTACTGAATCTGCCCCTGATTGCCTCAAAACCCTGGTATATCGATTTCAGACGATGGATGATACGATCAACAGAAGGCCGGGAATCTCATTCCAACCTTGAGGGCTATCCGCCAATCTGGAATCCGCCGACCTGGCAGAAAACGCTCTGGCAAATGCGAGAAACGCTCTGGCGCCCGAAGATAAACCGCGTTATTCGCAAATATGACCTGGAAAATTTTGATGTTTATCATTTTGAATGGGGGTTGGATTTTTACCGCAACGCTGAATTTGCCAGAAAAATGAAGGCCCGAGGGAAGAAAATCATCTGTCATTTTCACGGTCAGGATTTACGAAACAGAGGAGTCATTCCCGAAATGGATGCTATCAGTGATCTGAATTTGACCAACGAACTCGATCTAACCTATATGCACCCAAATTTAAAGTACTTATTTCTGCCCTACGATGTCCGGGCATTCGATATAAAACAGTCCGTTGGTGACCCGATTACGATTTGTCACGCCACTACCAACCGAATTATTAAAGGATCAGATCTCATCATAAAAACATGCCTGGATCTGGAAAAGAGTCACGGAATCAAATTTATCCTCGTTGAAAATCAGCCTCATGAAAAAGTTATTGAATTCAAGCGTCAGTCCGATATCTTTATCGACCATGTCGGCGAACTGACCTGGGGTTACGGGATGAATTCACTGGAGTCGCTGTCCCTGGGAGTCGCCAGCGCAACCTATTTGAATAACACTTATGAAAAATTCATTCCAGATCATCCATTTATCAATATCCGGCCTGATAATATAAAAGATGTGCTGGCCCATTATATTGAACACCCGGAATTAATTCTGCAAAAAGGCAAAGAAGGCAGAGAATGGGTGGATAAATATCACGATTATCGTAATGTCATCCAAAATCTTTACAAATATTATCGGCAAATCGGAGTAAACCTTTAAACATGCGTATCACTTTCGTTTTACCCGGTTTTATATCAATCCCCGTGGGCGGCGTAAAAGTTGTTCATGAATATGCCAATCGTCTATCTGAAAAAGGCCATTTTGTAACCCTGGTTTATCCGATTCATCTGCAAACAAATTTCCGGTATTTTCTGAAAAAATTCCTGGTGAATCAATATGACAAGTATACTAAGAACAGCCGGGAACTGTATTACACGCCCAATCCTAAAGTATCAGTACTTACAGTCAAAAATATCAGTGAAAAATACTTGCTCGATGCCGATGCTGTCATCGCTGTAGGATGGCAAACAGCCGAATACGTTTATAGATTACCCCATATCTGCGGTAAAAAGTTTTACCTTTTACAGAGTTATGAAACATACTTTAAAAACAAAAAACAGATATTAAATACTTACCACTTACCCATGCAGAAAATCGCAATATCCAATTGGATTATTGAGGAATTACATAACATAAGTGAGAACGCAGAAGGTCGAATTCCTAACGCAATTAACCCGGACGAATTTTTTCTTGAAAACGAAATCAATCAACGACCGACAGATATCATTACTTTGTACCATCCGGCAAAAATAAAAGGCGCAAAGGAAATGCTCACCGTTTTAAAAAACCTAAGGAAAAAAATCCCTCAACTAAGTGCTACATTTATCACCGCAAGACACCCAATCCGTTCATTACCATCCTGGATAAATGTTGTTATCCAGCCTTCCATTGCTGATCTGCGCCTTCTTTATAATCATAGTAATATTTATCTGCACACCAGTCATTGGGAAGGTTGGCCATTACCGGTAATGGAGGCTATGGCCTGTGGGTGTGCGGTAGTGGCCACCGAAAACAAGGGTGTTAAGGAATACTTAATTCCCGAGCAGAATGCATTGATGGCACCGATAGGGGACACGAATACGCTTACAGCGCAAGTGAATCACTTGCTAAACAATTATCAACAAAGAAAATTACTGGTTGAAAACGGACTTAAAACTGTAAATCAATTTTCCTGGGAATCATCAATTACAATTCTTGAAAATATTTTACACCGAAATACATAATGAGCGAAAAACCTACAACAGTTTCAGTCATCATTCCAGCGTATAATGCTGCTAAAACTTTATCTCAATGTTTGAATTCCATTCTTCACCAGAATTATCCAGCAGATAATGTGGATATTCATATCGTCAATGATGGCTCCACTGACAATACAAATGACGTATTACAACAGATAGTTCTATCCAATCATGTTCAAATTCACAGTCATGACGTCAATAAAGGATTAGCGTCGACCAGGAATACCGGCCTTCAGCATTCAATCGGAGAAATCATCATATTCCTGGATGCTGACATGGAAGTATCACCCGATTTTATTGAAAACCACGTACAGTTTCATAAAATATCCAACGTCGGCGGCGTACTTTCGGCGTTAATACCAGCTCCGGAAAATCCAATCGACAAATATCAGAAATACCTTTATAAATCCAAACGCGGCGCGATCAAATACGATTCAACGGAATCACTCCCTTTTTCTGTATTTCTATTTAATTGTACATCTGTTAGAAAAGAAGTACTTGACAATATTGGATTATTTGACGATAAAATTACCAAATATGGCGGCGAGGACACTGAATTCGCTTTCCGGCTCTGGCAGAAATACCCCCAAGGCCTGTATTATGCACCCAATATTAAAGTCATTCATCACCACTATCGCCCCTTAAATACAGTATTGGAAAATGTCCAAACCTTCGGTCGTGAAGTCGTTCCATATCTGGTTCAAAAACATCCGGAATTTGATAGCTTGTACGGCTATTCCTTTGTTTGTCCGCCATCGACATTCATTGGACTATTTAAAAAAATACTTGGAATCTCCCTTAAATCCAAAATCACTTTTAAAATACTAATTTTACTTTACACGCTTTCACCATATCCCATTTCCAACAGAATCATCCGCCTGGTACTGGCGTCGGCACTATGGCAGGGAATTGCCAGATCAAAAAATGATTTGGCTCTGTAGTGATAAATCCTTTTATTATCCTCATGTTTTCTCTAATTTTGCGGTTGTTTAAATTCGGTTTGACTATGAATAAACGAAAACATACTATCACCATTTCTCTGGCAATCAGCTTGGTTGTGCTTTTTTCGCTGCGGAGTTCATTCGCTGACGAACTGAATTTATACCTTAAAAACATTTCGGCGGATTCCGTTGAAAACGTTTTACTCGTAGATAAATCTCAGCAACGGTTGTTGGTTTTAAAAAGCAATGCACCACAAAACACTCAGGCGATCGATACATTTCGGGTTACTACCGGCAAAATCGGCGGCAACAAGGAAAAAGAGGGTGACCGGAAAACGCCGGAAGGAATCTATACCATAATTTCTTCAATTCCGGGAAAACAATTACCCGCTATGTACGGTCCCATGGCATTCGTTCTTGACTATCCCAACCGCGTGGATAAAATTCAGCACCATAACGGCTCCAATATCTGGATTCACGGCCGGGACGAAGAAATTATCGGCTGGCAAACCGAGGGGTGTGTGTCTCTCGAAAACAACAAGCTCTTGGAATTAAGTAACTATATAACATTGCAAAAAACACCGGTTATTATCATCGACAGCCTTTATCACAACGGTCATTCCTCGGCTGCCTATGAAAAATTCAACCTTAGTGACTCACTAATCATCAATTGGGTGGATTTTTGGGAAAAGGGAGAGATTGAGAGATTTGGGCAATTATTTTCTGAACATTTTAAAACCCGGTCGTGGAGAAATAAACGATTATATTTAAATAATAAAAAACAACTCGAAACCATTTATCCCTGGAAAGATGTAACCGCCACAAAAATTTGGATTTTGCAATCCGACTATGAAGCGCTCATTCATTTTCAACAGGATTATCTTTGTCCGACATTTTTCAGCCATGGCAACAAACAGTTGCATCTGATCTGGGCCGATTCTTGCTGGCAAATTATCAACGAGGATTTTACAGCCACACAACCACAGGTAACCATTTCATCGGCGGTTGAGATATTCCTGAATAAATGGCGTAATGATTGGAAGAGCAGCGACATTGATCAGTATATCAGTCATTATGATTCCTCGTTTTCTTCTCGCACATATGCCTCACGAAAGGAATGGTTTGCCTATAAAAAAGGTGTTTTCGCGAAATCTCAAAACATCGACATAAAAATAAGCGAAATTGCCATCTCCAGCACCGATCCTTATCAATGGACGGTCACTTTCAGACAGGATTACAAATCGGGCAACTATCATGATCAAGGAAAGAAAACAATTCTGATAAAAGGTCATCCTCAAACACCCGAATGTTTTAAAATATTTTCTGAAAATTGGGAGTCTTTGAAATAACATGAAACAACGAATTATTTGGTCTTGTTTCCTATCCCTTGTTCTTCCGTTTCTTGGATTCGCCGATTCTCAAAAGAGACCCTACCAGGAAAACATTACCTATTTTAAAAACAGCCCGAATCAGCTGGATATCTATCGCCTTTACGGTCGGCTTGATGGAAATACCGTTTTTATTCTCGGCGGGATTCAGGGTGACGAGCCCGGTGGTTTTTTATCAGCGGACCTCTATCCGAATCTGGTCCTTGACCGGGGCAATCTGATCGTCATTCCCCGGGCAAATTTTCATTCCATAATAAAAAACAACCGCGGCGTTAACGGTGATATGAATCGTCGTTTTGATAATCAACCACCCAATGACATTGAAGACCAGATTGTAGAGATTATTCAGAAATTGATGTCTGAATCCGACCTGTTTTTAAATCTCCACGACGGCTATGGCTATTATCGTGAAACCCATATTGATGACAGCCATAATCCGCACCGTTTTGGTCAGTCGATTATTGCCGATACCGATTATTATCTCGCCGAAAGAGACTCGCTGAATTTAGAGCAAATGGCCCAAACCGTTCTTGAACGTGTAAACCGGCGGATTGAAAATCCTGAACATCATCTGCACTTTATGAATACCCGCACGCTGGAGAAGAACACCCAATTTCCGGAAATGAAAAAATCAGCTACCTATTTCGCCCTGATAAATTTTGGCATTCCGGCATTTGGAATCGAATCATCGAAAAATCTCAAAAGTCTCGATCTGAAAATCCGGTATCACAACTATGTTATAAATGAATTCCTGAAACTTTTCGGTGTGGAGCCAGAACATCCTGCAATTATATATGAGCCGCCAAAACTTATCTATCTTTTGATTTCTGTTAATAATAACGTTTCAATGGTGATTGACAATAAAAACACCGTTAAATTAATCAAAGGTGACCAGATTCAGATCACTCATATCGAATCGAATTACTCCCGCGGACTGAGCTGCGATATCCTGGGCTTGGGGGACGAGCAGGATTTTCAAAAAAGCTTTACAATCAATGCGCCAACGCGAATCATTATCCGGAAAGATAACCGTGTTGTCGGCGAAGTTGCCCTGGATGTCAGTACTTTAAACAGCCAGATGTTCACTTACATCATTGACATAAACGGAGAAAGACGAGCATTACTGGACGGCCAGACACTCCGGGTTAAACGTCGTGATAAAATCAAAATCGTCAATGTCCTGCATGATCAGCTAAACTCTGATCATTATAAAGTAAATTTAAAAGGCTACGTTCCACCCGGTGATTATAACTCCGGCGAAGACCGGAACTTTGTGATCGACATTGGTTCCCTGTCCTGGAAAAAATACTCCCTGAACGGGGACGGAAAAATTTTCCCATTGGTCGTTGTTAAAAACGGTGTAGAGCTGTCCCGGATATACATTTCCATCGAATAGGGCCAATCCCGGGTATTCTTCTCTAATTTTACATGCCCGGCTTTTTCGTTGACATTGAGACTGTCTCTCAATTAAATTCAACCGCTTTTTTCTAAACCGGAAATATGACTTTATACAGAGGTGTAATTACATGTTTAAAAAGACCAATATTCGCTTCATCATCATTGGACTCGCATTGCTCCTGGCCGGATATTCACTATTTTGGACCATTGCATACAACACGTTCTCCGAAGAAAAACTGGAGGCGATGCGCACAGATGGAACAATCGACCAATTTGAAGCACGAACAATCAGACTCGGCCTGGATCTCCAGGGTGGCATGCATGTTGTCCTCGAGCTAAATATACCCAGACTCGTTGAGACGCTGGCTTCCAATAAAACGCCCCAGTTTGATGCACTGCTGGAAAAATGCACCAAAGAACACCGGGAATCCGGTGAAGATTTCTTTACGATATTCCGTCGAAATGTCGATGTCGAAGACTTTAAACTGGTTCGTCATTTTAATGATCGCGGTTATAAAAATTCTGAAATTATTGCCAGTCTGCAGGATGAATCCAAAGATGCCATGCAGCGCGCTCTTCAGATTATCCGTAACCGGGTTGATCAGTTTGGCGTTTCTGAACCGACGATTCAGAAAGCCGGCCAAAATCGTATCATCGTTGAACTTGCCGGTATCAAAGATATTGAGCATGCCCGCAACCTGATCCAAAGCACAGCGTTGCTGGAATTTACGCTTCTGAAAGATCCGCAGGTAACACAGTCCTTTATCAGTTCGGTTGACAATTATCTAAAAACAGGTCACGGAGATATTGTAAAGGAAGAAACTGCGGAAGAAGACACAACTGTCGCGCTAAAAGAATCCAAAGACAAAGCGGTCAGTGTCAATGAACTCCTTGGAATTAGCGAAACCGATGCCGAGATGGAAAGTAGTGACAACGATACGTCCCTTGTCGTCGATGAAGAGCTTTTTGCCGAAAAGCCCTTTTCTTCACTAATGCGAAATGTCCACAACTCCATCGGCGTTCCGGAAAAGAATGTTTATGCCGTTAAAAAAATCCTGGCAAATCCAGAAGTCCAGAAACTGTTGCCCTACGACTCAAAATTTCTATGGTCGGCAAAACCAGAACGGGTGACGACCAACGACGGTAAAACCGAAAATTACTACCTGTTATATCATCTAGAGCGCGAAGCCGGAATCCAGGGAAAATATATCACCAAGGCGACCGCCACCATCGGTGGCGCTCAAACCAAAGCATCCGGTCAACCAATTGTAAATATTAGTATGAACAATGAAGGCGCCAAAATATTTTCACGTTTAACCGGTTCAAATATCGGAAAATTTCTGGCCATTATACTGGATGATAAAATCTACATGGCTCCCCGGCTCAGTGTTAAAATTCCAAACGGATCGGCCTATATTGAAGGACTTGAGAGTATGGAAGAGGCCAAAAACCTCGCGATCGTTCTCAGAGCCGGTGCATTGCCAGCTCCGGTTGACATTATGGAAGAGCGGACGATTGGTCCATCACTCGGACGGGATTCTATTAACACCAGCGCCAAAGTCGGTTTAATCGGCTTTTTACTCGTAATCGCATTTATGGCCTTCTACTATAAAGGCGCTGGTCTCCTGGCCGATCTGGCTGTTCTATTAAATTTCATTTTCGTAATGGCCATACTGGCGACCCTGGGGGCGACCTTGTCATTACCCGGTATTGCCGGTTTGATTTTAACGGTCGGTATTGCGGTAGATGCCAATGTGCTGATTTTCGAACGAATCCGGGAAGAACTTGAAAGAGGCAAAACCGTCCGGGCGGCCATTGATGCCGGGTACAATCGAGCGTTCCGGACCATTTTAGACGCCAATGTCACCACCATGCTGACGGCTTTGATCCTGATGCAATTCGGTACCGGACCGGTTCGGGGCTTCGGGGTTACGCTTTTCTGGGGTATTCTCTGCAGTATGTTTACCGCAATTTTTGTGACACGAACTATCTTTAATTTCCGTACAGACCGGAAAATATTGAAAACACTAAGTATATAACTTCGGGAAAATAAAATGAGATTTTTTAAAGAAACCAATATTCAATTTATCAAATTCAGTAAAACCGCGATTATCTTGTCCTCTGTTTTCCTGCTAATCAGCCTTGTGTCGATCTTTCTGATACGGGGTTTTAATCTGGGCATTGATTTTACCGGAGGCACACTTGTTCAGGTTCAATTTGAAAAAGAAACGACAACCGGCGAAATCCGGAATGCCCTGGCCTCTGTCAATCTTCAGAATAGTGTCATTCAGAAATCCACCGGAACCAACGAATATATGATCCGGGTCGCTCAGATGAATGATGAGAACGATGTTCCGACTCTGGTAACGCAGGGGCTTAAAAAAATAAATGACAGTGGTTTTGAAATCCGCAAGACTGAAAAAGTCGGACCAAAAATCGGTCAGGAACTTCGTCGTAACACAATCTACGCGATTGTTTTCGCGATACTGGTTATCGGCGTATACATTTCCATTCGGTTTCAGTTTCGATTTGCTATTGGTGCCGTTGTGGCATTAATTCATGACGTTCTGTTCACGCTTGGTATATTTTCGCTGGCACATCTGGAAATATCTTTATCTACAATTGCCGCATTTTTAACAATTGTCGGATATTCTCTAAACGATACCATTGTTCTGTATGACCGTGTCAGGGAAGACATGAAGATCATGCGTTTTGATCCGATCGAAGCCATAATAAATAAGAGTATTAATCAAACCTTAAGCCGGACGATTATTACATCGCTGACAACATTTTTCGTCGTATTTGTGTTGATTTTTGCATCCGGCGAAGTTCGGGTGTTTGCAATCGCTATGATGATCGGCGTTGTCGTCGGTACTTATTCATCCATTTACGTTGCCGGACCGGTCGTTATCGCCTGGCAAAATAAATTCAATGCCAAAAAGAACTAATTTTTGATCTTATAGAACCTAAGAAATGCCTCTACTCCAGGGGCATTTTATATTTTGGAGGAAAACTATGCCTGTCACTGCCGTGTTGGGCGCCCAATGGGGTGACGAAGGAAAAGGGAAAATTGTCGATAATCTCAGTGAAAATGCCGACATTGTCGCGCGGTTTCAGGGTGGTGCAAATGCCGGCCACACCATCAACGTAAAAGGTAAAGAAACAATTCTTCACCAACTGCCTAGCGGAATTCTGCATGAAAAAGCAAAATGCATTATGGGAAACGGCATGGTAATCGACCCGGTGGAAATGGTCAATGAAATGAACTATCTCCGTAGCGAAGGCATCAATACCGACAACCGTATTCATGTATCACTACAGGCCCATGTGGTCACACCGCTGCACAAACTTTTGGATTCAAAATCAGAAACAGCGCTGGGGAAAGGTGCCATTGGCACCACTAAACGCGGAATTGGTCCCTGTTATTCCGACAAGATCAACCGCAGCGGCATCCAAGTCCGGGATCTTAAATCAGTCGATCATATAAAAGAAATAATTGGTCGCAAAATTGACGCTTACCTGCAAAAAGGGGCGTTGGATCAGGACGAAATCAATTCCATTACGACTGATTTTAAATCGTTTTACGACTGCATGCCTAAGGTTTATGCTTGCGCTAAAGACACATCGTTACTAATGTACGGTTATATTAAAAATGGTTTGGCGCTGTTAATTGAAGGCGCCCAGGGATCTTTGCTGGACGTTGACTTCGGATCCTATCCCTTTGTAACCTCTTCCAATACCACCGCCGGAAATATTGCCACCGGGCTGGGCATCGGCCCAACAAATATTGACCGAATTATCGGTGTATATAAAAGCTATACAACCCGGGTTGGAGCCGGACCATTTCCAACAGAACAGCTAAATGAAACAGGCGATTATCTTCAGCTGACGGGTGGTGAAATAGGTGCAACCACAAAACGAAAACGCCGCTGTGGTTGGTTTGACGCTGTTATCGGAGCCTATACTGCCCGGATAAATGGCTTTACGTCGATTGCCATTACCAAACTTGATGTACTCGATTCCATGGAAGAAATTCAAATCTGCACCCAGTATCAAAACGGTAGTTTCCCCGTTATTGATCTTCAGTCGGCTATTCCGCAATATATCCGCATGAATGGGTGGCGTCAGGATACCAGCTCCGCCCGAACATTTGATGACTTACCGATTGAAGCTCAGGCCTATGTCAGGAAAATTGAAGAACTCCTGGCCACACCGCTTGAATATGTTTCCGTAGGCAAAGAGCGCGAACAGCTGATCCATTTATAGGCCGAATATTTTCGGTTAAATCTACCAGTTTTGTAATATCACTTCCAGTACCAACTAAAGATGTTCATGATTTTCATTGATTTAGGGCAGTTTTTTTAATAAATTACGGCCTAGTTTTATGATAATTAAATAATTAATGAAAAACACAAAAATATCTGTCCGGTCGATAGTTGACAGACAAATAAATATATTCCCTGTCAAAATCGATACCCGGCAAAACCGCCGGACAAAATCATCTAATATCTATACTGTGAAAAACATTGCGTTCTGAATATTCCGACCCTCAAAAATTAATGGACGATGTGGAAGTCGAACAAAGCGTTCGGCCGTCTGCCTTTTCCGAATTTATCGGCCAGCATAAAGTTGTGGAAAATCTAAAACTGTACATTCGGGCAGCCCGGGAGCGGGGCGAAGCACTGGACCATGTACTTTTGTTCGGTCCCCCGGGGTTGGGTAAAACGACGCTTGCAAATATTGTTGCAAAAGAATTGAATGTCAACATCAGGACGAGTTCCGGACCTGTCATTGAGCGCGCCGGTGATCTGGCCGGCATGCTGACCAACCTGCAACACAGCGATGTCTTTTTTATTGACGAAATTCATCGTCTGAATAATGTGGTGGAAGAATACCTGTATTCCGCCATGGAAGATTACAATATTGACATTGTGATTGATAAAGGTCCCAGTGCCCGGTCCATCCAGCTCAATCTGGAGCCATTTACCCTCATCGGCGCCACCACCCGCCTAGGCCATCTAACCTCACCAATGCGGGACCGCTTCGGTGTTGTACTCCGGCTGGATTATTATACAAACGAAGACTTGTTTAATATCCTGAAACGAACAGCGAAAATTCTAAATATTGAACTAATTACCGCCGGGGCCAGGGAAATTGCCAAACGAGCCCGGGGAACCCCCCGGATCGCCAACCGCATCCTGCGGCGCGCCCGTGATTATGCCCAGATTAAGGCCACCGGAATTATTGACCAGGAGGTCGCCCGGCAGTCGTTAAAATTGCTCGACATCGATGAACGCGGACTTGACGCCATGGATCGCGCCATCTTGTCGACTATTATTGAAAAATTCACCGGTGGGCCGGTTGGACTGAACAGTCTGGCGGTCGCAGTCGGTGAAGATTCCGAAACCATTGAAGATGTCTATGAGCCCTATTTGATCCAAAACGGTCTGTTACAGCGAACCGCCCGAGGCCGGCAGGTAACGCCAGAAGCCTATAAATATTTCGGGTTGAAAATGACATCCGATAAACCATCACTATTTGAATAAAGGAGATTATTCATGAGATTATCCGATTTTGATTACGAATTACCTGAAGAATTAATTGCCAAATATCCGATTGAAAAACGCGATCATTCCAAATTAATGGTAATTAACCGCAAAGATGAAAGCATCCAGCATAAACACTTTTATGATTTACCCGATTATCTGAATCCCGGCGACCTGCTTATTGTCAATGAAACTATGGTCTATCCTGCCCGGCTTTGGGCAATCAAAGACCGGACTGAGGCAAAAGTCGAGGTCTTTTTACTGCGTGAACTGGAAAACAACCTTTGGGAAGTTATGGTCAAGCCTGCCCGCAAAGTACGGATCGGTAACAAGCTGACCGTCGCAGAAGGCGTCCAGTGTGATGTCATTGACAACACCGTTTCAGGTGGTCGTGTTGTCCGGTTTAATGATATTTCCCAACAGGATCTTTATGCGCTGATTGACAAGATCGGCCAGTCGCCATTGCCGCCTTATATCGACCGTGATCCAACACCGGTTGATAAAATCAAATATCAGACTGTCTATGCAAAGCGTCGCGGGGCTGTGGCCGCTCCTACTGCGGGTCTACATTTTACGAAAGACCTGATCGACAAAATCAAAGCCAAGGGTGTGAAAATCCGTCCTGTCGTTTTACACATCGGCCTTGGGACATTTCGACCGGTAACCGTTGAAGACTTATCCCGGCATAGGATGGACTCTGAATACTATGAGGTCTCGGCCGATACTGCCATTGCCATTAATGAAGCTAAAGCCAAGAACAAACGGGTAATCGCCGTTGGAACCTCCGTCGTTCGGGCACTTGAAACTGTGACCGTATCCGGTTTTCAGGTAAGCCCACGCAAAGGCTGGACCGATAAATTTATCCATCCGCCTTACGATTTTAAAATGGTAGATATTCTGGTTACCAATTTTCACCAAGCAAAATCGACCCTGATTATGCAGGTGGCGGCATTTGCCAGTCTTGATTTAATTTTAAAAGCCTACAATGAGGCGACGAAAAAGAAGTATCATTTTTTCAGCTATGGCGACGCAATGGTAATTCTATAGAAACTATTCGTGAAAACAGTTAGTGTAATCATTGTGGCGGCGGGGAGTGGAACCCGGATGAATTTAAGCACTCCAAAACAGTTTCTGGGTTTGGGAAATCACACTGTTTTATTCCATTCCATCCAACGATTTTTAAACCTTCCGTCCATAATCGAGATTATCGTTGTCTGTCCGTTGAAATATATTGATTCAGCGTCCCTACGTGATTCCATCCCGTCGTCGGTTTCAATTCCAATTACTCTGGTTGTGGGTGGAAAACAACGCCAGGAATCGGTGGTGAACGGTCTAAACGCGGTTAACACTGATGCTTCAATCGTATGTATCCATGATGGGGTTAGACCACTGGTCCATCCCGATCTAATCCAAAAAAGCATCGATCTTTGCAAGAAATACGACGGCGCTATCATTGCAGCCCGATCGATTAATACTTTGAAAGAGGTGTCCGCCGGAACTATTATTCGCACCCTTGACCGGAACACAATCTGGCAGGCACAGACCCCGCAGACGTTTCGGAAAACGGTCATTAAACACGCCTACGATCATGCCCGGAAAAACAGACTGACTGCGACAGACGATGCCGACTTTGTCGAAGCAATTGGCGGTAATATTGCGGTAGTTGAAAGCATCTCATGGAATATTAAAATCACTGGTCCTGATGATTTATTAATCGCCCAAACCCTTCTTGAAAAGGAAACGTTATGAAGCGGTTCAATGTACGTATTGGTCACGGAATAGATGCTCATGCTTTTATTAGTGGCCGCCCGTTAATTCTCGGAGGAATTGGTATCCCGTTTGAAAAAGGTCTGATGGGCCACTCCGATGCCGATGTCGTTATCCATGCCATAATGGATGCTCTGCTTGGGGCGGCGGGTCTCGGTGATATCGGGTCCCACTTTCCTGACAACGACCCGCAATACACCAATATATCCAGTAAAATCCTGCTCGAAAAAGTTGTAACGCTGATTGAAGATAAACACTATTACATTGGCAATGTCGATATAACAGTGATCGCTCAGACACCCAAAATAAGTCCTTATATTGCAGAAATGCGAAATGTCCTAGCCCCTGTGCTTAAAATCCCGGGCGAGGCTATATCAATAAAAGCGACCACCACTGAAAAAATGGGTTTTACCGGACGTGAAGAAGGTATTGCAGTTCTTGCTACTGCGTTGATTGGATTCTAATGGACACAATTCTAGAGAATCTTCTTTCCTATAACATTCTTTTTATTTATACAGCACTATTCATATTGATTTTTTTGGAAAATACTGTTCCTTTTGTGCCTGGTGACGCCGTGTTGATTTTTGCGGCTTACCTAAGCGGAAGAGGTTCTCTGTTTCCCACACCGGCATTTCTGATAACGGTGTTGGGATCTTTTACCGGATTCACATTTATATTTTTACTAAGCCGCTACTGGGGACGAGATTTATATAAAAAATTGCCCTTTCGGATATCCCGGGAAAAAACCATTAAATATAAAACCCTTTTCCAGCGACATGAAACCTGGTCGCTCGTTATCGGTCGAATTATTCCAGGAAGCCGCCTGTTTCTATCTGCGACGGCCGGCATTATGGATATATCGATTATTAAGGCATCGTTATTGACAGGTGTTGGTATACTTATCTGGAACAGTCTTATCTTTCATTCCGGTATGCTGTTGGGCGCAAATTGGGAGATCGTAAAGCAGACACTTGCCCAATACTCCACAATTGTAAATGCTGTATTGATCATCATGATACTGGGAGTTATTATCTGGAAAATATATCTTCCAATCCTTCGAAAAAAACATGCCTAATTCATCCTACACTGTCCAATCAAATGCGAAAATCAATCTTTGCCTGAGAATTACGGGCCGGTTAGAAAATGGATACCACTCACTCAGTTCACTTTTCCAGGAAATTGACTTACATGACACATTGACATTCACTGAGGCTAATAGTTTTTCACTGTCCTGTAACGACAACACAATCCCCTGTGATTCCCGCAACCTTTGCAGTATTGCCTATCAAAAAATGAAATCTTTGGTTCCGGATTCCAAGGATTGGCACATCCAATTGCGGAAGCGAATTCCGGTTGGGGCCGGTCTTGGCGGCGGTAGTTCCAACGCTGCAGTGGTATTAAAATTTCTCAACACGCACTGGAATATCAAGATGTCTCAATCGGAACTGGTTCGAATGGCCAGTCAAATTGGGGCCGATGTGGCATTTTATCTACATGGAGGGACCCAACTAGCCGAGGGGATTGGCGATATTTTAACGCCCTTGAATCTGCCGGAGAATTTTACATTGCTGCTGATTTGTCCGCCAATTCTTATCTCAACTCCCTGGGCTTATCAACAATTCAACTTGACAAAGCGAAAAACTGGGTATAAATTCCGGGACCTATTTGAATCCGGCAGGATTCACTGGGAGTTGTTTGAAAATCAATTTGAATCTGTTGTTTTTCCAGCATATCCAGAAATCGGCGCTATTAAATCCCGTCTTCAGCAAACGGGAGCCATTTATGCCGGTTTGTCGGGAAGCGGTTCGACTGTGTTTGGAACATTTACAAACAGGCACGAGGCAGAAATTGCCCGGCAATTGTTCATAGACAATACAAGCTTCTTATCTCTTCCCATCATTCAATAGAAAAACAGCGCAATAAATTCGGGGATCGTCCAATGGCAGGACTGCGGCCTTTGGAGCCGTCAATCTTGGTTCGAATCCAAGTCCCCGAGCAAGTATATATTTTGAGAAGGAGTTATGGACATAAACGCACGAGTATTTTCAGGACGGGGAAATCCCAATCTGACCCGGGAAATTAACGAAATCTTGGGTCTGACCCCAGGCAAAATATCCATCAGTAATTTCAGCGACGGTGAAATTTGGTTACGTTTTGAAGAAAATATCCGTGGTGCCGATGTATTTATCGTCCAGCCCACCAATCCTCCTGCCGAAAATATACTGGAGCTATTGTTGATTCTGGACGCTGCCCGCCGCGCTTCTGCCAAGCGGATAACTGCTGTTGTTCCCTACTACGGATATGCCCGTCAGGACCGTAAAGACCAGCCCCGGGTACCAATATCCTCCCGCCTGATTATGGATGAAATTGTCAATGCCGGTGCAGATCGGATCGTCGCAATGGATCTTCATTCATCACAGATTCAGGGATTTGTAAACATTCCATTCGACCATCTATATGCAAAGACAATTTTCATCGAACCTCTGAAAAAATTAATTGCCGGCAAGCAATACACGATCGTTGTCCCTGATGTTGGCGGAATCAAATTTGCCCGCTCCTACGCTCAGATTCTCGGCCTGCCCCTGACTATTATTGATAAACGCCGACCGCAACCCAACAAGGCCGAAGTCATGAACGTCATCGGCGAAAGCCATCTGGAGCACGTCCTGTTAATAGATGATATGATTGATACGGGCGGTACAATCGTACAGGCAGCCGAACTATTAAAAAACAACGGCGCCAAGACAATTACTGTCGCGGCTACTCATGGTTTATTCTCAGGAGACTGTATTCGTCGACTAACCGAATCCTCCGTGGACAAAATAATTGTCACCAACAGTCTTTCGATTCCGGAAGAACGAATGTTTCCAAAACTCGAAATTGTCTCCGCCTCACCAATGTTCGCCGAGGCAATTAAACGAATACATAACGAAGAATCTATCAGTTCACTTTTTGATTTTTAAACTATAAAGGAGATTCGAATGGCCAACTATAAGTTGAACACAGAATTACGCACGAACATTCATAAAAGCGTAAACAAGCAACTGCGAAAAGAGGGAAAAATTCCAGCTGTTTTTTATTTTCACCGGGAAAATCCCACCCCATTATCCGTCGATTTAATAGAATTACGGAGTATAATTCATTCCAATGCACATATTATTGAATTGCATATGGGTGATAAGAAACATATCGGTATTATTAAAGATCTCCAGCACGATCCGGTATCCGATGAAATCATCCATGCCGACTTTATGGGTATTACGCTTAAAGAAGATATCACTGTCAACGTATCGATCATTGTTGAAGGTTCTGCCATTGGTGTCCGTGATTTTGGCGGCGTGCTGGCTCAGCATCTGTGGGAAATTGAAGTAAAGTGTAAAGCGACAAACATACCTGATAATTTCACTGTCGATGTCAGTGAACTGAATATCGGTGATGCAATTTTAGTGTCCGATCTGAAGGCAGAGAACTTTGAAATATTGACACCGTCAAAAAGTTCCATCGTTTCCGTTGTAAAAGCGACCGGTTTGAAACTTGATGAAGATGAAGATGAGGGTGAAGAAGTCGAAGTCGAAGAAGAGGCCGAGGAAAATGCAGATGGTAAAAACTAACAGTCCAGAATGATAATTGATGACCAGTTTCTTTTCAAAAATAAAACGGCAATCATCTGGTAATATTACAAAGGCAATTATGGGACTTGGCAACCCCGGAACAGCATATGCAAATAACCGACATAACTTTGGTTTTATGGTAGTTGATTATATCACTGGAGAAAAACAGAGACGCTTTCGTTCAAGAGGAAAGTCCTTTCTCTGCTGTGAAGACTCGGTACCGCTAAATGGCGGCAGTGTTGGCGTTTGTTATTCGAAACCACTTACATATATGAATAAAAGTGGTGTGGCTGCTCGCCAATTACTTGACAATTATACCTTGTCCCCGGAAAAAATGCTGGTCGTTTACGATGATATTGATTTGCCTCTGGGTCGAATTCGCCTGCGCAAGAGCGGTTCCGCAGGTGGTCATAACGGGATTAAATCCATTTCGGATTATCTCCAGACACAGAATTTTCCCCGCCTCCGGCTGGGGATTGGCCCGCAGGGCGATGGTGTTCCAGCTGAAGACTTTGTACTGGAAGACTTCACCAAATCCGAGCGAAACATTGTTGACAAAGTCCTGGACTTAAGCGCCAAAATTGTTCTGGAATATTTTTCATCCGATTTAGATAGTATCATGAATAGGTATAACACCATTGATCTTCGCGAAACAAAAACAGGAGATGCCTGAGCATGCCGGAAGTATCAATTAACTGGGTATATCTGACAATTTTCACCGGGATAATTGCGCTGATTTTTGCCTTTTTTAAATCCCTATGGGTTTCAAAACAGGACGCCGGCAATGATACCATGAAGACAATTGCCAGGCATATTCGTGATGGCGCGATGGCGTTTTTATATCGGGAGTACAAAGTTCTTCTGATATTCTTACTAGCCGTATCCGTGCTTTTATTCACTGCCAACAGTGGCGCGAATCGGTTTGTTGCGTTGTCTTTCCTTATCGGTGCGATCTGTTCCGGTTTGGCCGGCTATGTCGGTATGCGGATTGCCACATTGGCGAATGTCCGAACTACCCAAGCCGCCAGAACCAGCTTGAATGAAGCCTTGAAAGTTGCATTTTCCAGTGGTTCCGTGATGGGAATGAGTGTTGTCGGTCTGGGATTGATCGGCTTGGCTGCACTTTTCGCATTTTTAGTAAAGATATATGGCAGTTCTATTAGCAGTTTAAACAATGTAGTTTTACCGATACTCAGCGGATTCAGTTTTGGGGCCAGCTCCGTCGCACTGTTCGCTCGTGTGGGTGGTGGAATTTATACAAAAGCTGCTGATGTCGGCGCCGATCTGGTTGGAAAAGTCGAAGCCGGTATTCCCGAAGATGATCCCCGTAATCCCGCGACTATCGCCGATAACGTCGGTGATAATGTTGGTGATGTTGCCGGTATGGGCGCCGATCTTTTTGAAAGTTATGTGGGATCAATTATTGGTACTATGGTTCTCGGAACCTTGTTCGGACTTAATCTGGTTATTCTTCCGTTGGCGCTTGCCGGTTTGGGGATTCTCTGCTCTCTGGCCGGAACGTTCATGGTAAAGACCAGCGAAGGCGGCAATCCTCAGAAAGCATTGAACCGGGGAACCCTTGTTGCGGACGGCCTGATGCTCCTTCTGATATATCCAGTAACAAAACTGTTTTTACCCGGAACCGTTTCTGTGGGTAGTTTGACCCTGGATGCATTTGATATTTGGCTGGCAACATTGACGGGGCTCATTGCCGGATTTGCGATTGGAATAATCACTGAACACTATACATCGGAATCCAAAAAACCAACCCAGTGGATCGCCAAGCAATCGCTTACCGGCCACGCTACAAATATCATCGCCGGTTTGAGCCTGGGTATGCTGTCAACAATGCTGCCCACGCTTTTCATCTCCGGAGCAATCATGATTGCCTACAGCGTCGCCGGTCTTTATGGCATTGCAATTGCCGCACTTGGCATGCTGTCAACAACCGGCATCCAGTTAGCGATTGATGCCTACGGTCCCGTCGCTGATAATGCCGGTGGTATTGCCGAAATGTCCATGCTTGGCCGGGATGTCCGCAAACGCACGGACAAACTGGATGCCGTTGGAAATACAACTGCCGCCGTTGGAAAAGGTTTTGCAATTGGCTCGGCGGCGTTGACTGCCCTGGCCCTGTTCGCTGCTTTTCAAATATCAGCCGATATTCCATCCATCAACCTAACCAATCCTTTTGTTATTGCCGGTCTTCTGATTGGCGGAATGTTGCCGTTCCTATTCAGCAGTATGGCAATGCGTGCCGTTGGCGAAGCTGCCTATGAAATGATTAAAGAAGTTCGTCGCCAATTCCGGGAAATTAAAGGACTAATGGAGGGACTAGCCAGCGCGGATTATTCCAAATGCGTCGATATTTCAACATCTGCTGCGATTAAAAAAATGATACTTCCAGGTACATTAGCCGTTATTATTCCACCGGTTCTGGGATTTATTAACAAGGAAATGCTTGGTGGTTTACTGGCCGGCGTGACGGTGACCGGCGTCTTGATGGCAATCTTTATGGCAAATTCCGGCGGCGCCTGGGACAACGCTAAAAAATATATTGAAGAAGGCAATCTGGGCGGCAAGGGCAGTGAGGCTCACAAGGCCGCCGTCACCGGCGACACCGTGGGCGATCCTTTTAAGGATACCGCCGGACCGTCTTTAAATATCTTAATTAAATTAATGACAGTGGTATCGCTGGTGATTGCCCCACTGCTAAGGTAGTAACAAAACGATTATTAACATAAGGAGTTCAACCTGTGAGGTATTACGAAAATCTATTTATTGTTCATCCCAATTATGAGCAGGAAAAGCTGACCCATACCATTGAAGCGACTAAAAAAGAAATCGAAACTTTGGGTGGTAACGTGCTTGTTATTGAAGAGTGGGGCAAGCGTCGTTTGGCTTATGCGATCGACAAACAGAAATACGGCAGTTATGTCCTGATTCAATACGAATCAGAAGCCCGGAAAATCAATCTTGAGCTGGAAGCCTGGATGAAATTACGTTCGGAAATTCTGTCGTATATGACTGTTGCACTGGACAGCAAGCCGGAAATACGTTCGGACGAAGAAAATGAAACTAAC
>Ga0268276_1001411_pt1 | contig 23808 bp, 24 predicted proteins | sample saktaG_4_FD_190145 | JGI IMG/M metagenome (GOLD analysis project Ga0268276, IMG submission 190145) | Saline water microbial communities from Sakinaw Lake, British Columbia, Canada - sak_2010_1_5_45m | ecosystem: Environmental > Aquatic > Non-marine Saline and Alkaline > Saline ... | reverse complement strand
ATCAGACTATACAGGAGAGAAAATTCAAGTCCTTGAAGGCTTAGAAGGAGTTAGAAAACGTCCGAGCATGTATATTGGCTCAACAGGAAAAGACGGATTGCATCATCTTGTTTATGAGGTTGTGGACAATTCTGTTGATGAAGCTCTTTCAGGATACTGCAAAAAGATAAAAGTCACCTTAAACAAGGATAACTCTGTAACTGTTGAAGATGATGGAAGAGGCATACCTGTTGATATTCATCCAACGCAAAAAATTCCAGCTGTTGAAGTTGCTCTGACCAAACTTCACGCAGGAGGAAAATTTGATAAAAAATCTTATGCTGTTTCTGGTGGGTTGCACGGAGTTGGAGTTTCTGTTGTAAATGCCTTATCTGAAAAAATGATTGTTGAAATAAAAAGAGACGGAGAAATATATATGCAGGAATATTCAAGAGGAATTACCAAAACAAAATTAAAAAAAATTGGAAAAACCAATGAGACAGGAACAAAAATAACTTTTTGGTCAGATCCGCAGATTTTTCCAAGCATTGAATTTGATTCTCGGGTTTTAGAAACGAGATTTAGAGAAATAGTTTTTTTGAATGCTGGATTGAAAATAATTATGATTGATGAAAAGAAAAACAACACCCAAGAGTTTTTTGCTGTTGGAGGACTTATCGAGTTTGTTAAGTGGATTAATGGCTCAAAAGAAGTTCTTAACAAACCAATTTATTTTAAGAAAGAAGACGATTCAATGGTGCTTGAGGTATCAATTCAATATAACACAAGCTATCAGGAAAATATCTTTGGATTTGTAAATACAATTAATACTGTTGAAGGAGGAACTCATGTTTCTGGTTTTAAAACAGCTTTAACAAGAGCAATTAATGATTATGCTAAAAATAAGAATTTATTAAAAAATGGTTCTCTTTTAGGTGATGATGTTCGTGAAGGACTTACAGCTGTTCTTAGTCTGAAAATGGCAGAGCCCCAGTTTGAAGGGCAGACAAAAACAAAACTTGGAAATTCAGATGTAAAAGGATTTGTCGATTCAATTACTTATGTTGCTCTTTCAGAATTTTTTGAAGAAAATCCAGCACTAGCTAAAAAAATAACTTCTAAAGCGTTAGATTCTGCAAAAGCCAGACTTGCTGCAAAAAAAGCAAGAGATTTGGTTAGAAGAAAAAATGTTTTTTCACTTGGTGGTTTGCCTGGAAAACTTGCAGATTGCTCAAGCAAAAAATCAGATAATACAGAACTTTATATTGTAGAAGGAGAGAGCGCAGCTGGTTCGTCAAAAATGGCAAGAAACAAAGAGATACAGGCTATTCTTCCTTTAAGAGGAAAAATTTTAAATGTTGAGAAAGCAAATCCCATAAAATCTTTGTCTAGTGAGGAAATTGTAAATCTTATCACTGCAATTGGAACAAGTGTTGGTGATGAATTTGATCTAAATAAACTTCGATATAGCAAAGTAATTATCATGACTGATGCAGATGTCGACGGAGAGCACATTAAAACACTTCTTTTGACTTTTTTCTTTAGATATATGAAGGGTTTGATAGAAAACGGAAAAGTTTATGTCGCACTGCCTCCTTTGTATAGAATAAGAAAAGGGCAAAAAGATTATTATGTTTATAATGATGATGAGTTAAAGAAATTCACAGAAAGAGTGGGTGTTGGAGTCATTACCCGATTCAAAGGACTTGGAGAAATGTCCTCGATTCAACTTTGGGATACAACAATGAATCCAAAAACCCGTAAAATAAAAAAAATATTTATTGGAGATGCTGTTGAAGCAGATAAAACATTCTCAATGCTTATGGGAGATGATGTTCTTTCAAGAAAAAAATTCATTCAAGAAAATGCAAAGGAGGCGAACCTCGACATTTAAGATATCTCGGTTCTTTCCTGCGTTTGTCAGGAAGACAACCGGAGGAAGCAAATTTAGACATATAAAATGGGAAAATTATCAACACCAGACTGGATAAAAAAAGGATATAATTCTTTGGCTGAATATGAGAAAGCTAAAGGAATTAAGAACAAAGAAAAATCTGGAAAAACCTTTAAAGTAAAAAAATGCCCAAAATGCAGAAGTGCAAAAGTTAAAGTTGTACTTGGAGGAGAAGAAGGCAAAGGCTCTAGTGGCTGGGAGTGCGAAACTTGCAAGTGGAAAGGTAAAAGTGTTGAAGAAGAAGAGCTAAGCGAAGAAAAATTTATGAAATTTATTGAAGAAAAATGACAAAAATATTTATTGGACAGGCTGTAACTGGGCACGATATAGAAGTTTTAAAAATGGAAATGGAAAAGGTTTATTCTATTTTAAAGCAGGGGGGCCATGATGTTTATTCTACTTTAGAGGAAGAAGGAAAAAATATTTTTAAAAAAGCAGGAGAGTGGGTAATTCATGCTTTTAAACAAATTGATAAGCATGATGTTTTTTTGGTAATAATCAGAACCGAATATAGGAGTGAGGGCCTTTTAATGGAAATAGGATATGCTCTATCAAAAAATAAAAAACTAATTCTGTTAATCAATGAAAAAGTAAAAAATACTTATTTAAGAGATTTTACTGATGATATAATTGAATGGAGAAATTTTGACGATTTAATAACTAAATTATCTAAATTAAGAACTTAAGATGGCAGATGAAATTGAAAACAACAAAGATGTTTTGAATACAGAAATATCTGGAGAGATGAAAAAATCTTATCTGGACTATGCAATGTCTGTTATAGTTTCACGAGCACTTCCTGCTATTGAAGATGGATTAAAACCTGTTCAAAGAAGAATTTTATATTCAATGCAACAAATGGGTCTGAAACCAAATACTCAAACAAAGAAGAGTGCAAGAATTGTGGGAGATGTTATTGGTAAGTTCCATCCTCATGGTGATACTGCTGTTTATGATGCTATGGTAAGAATGGCTCAAGATTTTTCTTTACGTTATCCTTTAGTTTATGGTCAGGGTAATTTTGGTTGTTTTACTAAAGACACTAAAGTTGCTCTTGCGGATGGAAGAAATTTAGGTTTCGGGGAATTAATTGAGGAACAAAAATCTGGAAAAAGAAATTTTACTTTTACTATCGATAAAGACGGCGGAATGAAAAGTGCAGAGATTAAAAATCCGAAATTAACAATAAAGAATGCGGAAATTATGAAAGTTTGTTTGGACAATGGCGAGGAAATTAAGTGTACCTTAAATCATAGATTTATGTTGAACGATGGTAGTTATAAGGAAGCAAAAGATTTGAAATCAGGCGATTCTTTAATGCCGTGTTATTTAAGATTGTCAACAGAAAAAGATTATGTTAATCCAAAACTTGTTGGTTATCAGATGATTTATCAACCAAAAACAAAAAAATGGATTGGATCTCATATCCTTGCAGATAATTGGAATATAGAAAATGGAGTTTATAATAAATCTTCCGGGAAAATAAGACACCATATTAATTTTAATAAGTTGAATAATAATCCGGATAATATAAGAAGAATGCATTGGAAAGAACACTGGCAGACTCATTATAATTTTACTTCTGAGAAACATAAGATTGATTCTGAATATAGAAAAAAGTTAACTGAAGGAAGAAATAAATTCTGGAGTGATGATGAAAATCGAGAGGTTTATTCCAAAAGAATGAGTGAGAGAAATGTTAAGAACTGGAAAAAGAGAGATTACCGAGATAAGATGATTGTGACTTTAAGTGAGATTAATAAAAAATATTTGAAAGAGCATCCTGAAAGAGTTGAAGAAATAAGAAAAACAGCGACGATAACAATGAAGAGAATGTGGAGAATCCCGGAATATAAGAAATTGTTTAACGAAAAGATAATCGCTTCAAATAAGAGGAGAGAAAGTAACTTAACAGGAAAAAAGAAGTTTTTAACAATTTGTAAATATCTTCAGAATGATGCTCTTTTAATAAATGAAGAAAATTATGAAGAAGTTAGGAAAAAAATATTTGGAATAAAAAGTTTTACTTCTTGGGGTTTGGGAATTAATAAATATTTTGAGGGAAATAAAAATCTGGTTTTATGCGAATTGAATTCTAATCATAAAGTTGTTGAAATTAAATTGTTGAGAGAGTTTGAAGATGTTTATGATTTGAGTATTGATAAAACTCATAATTTTGCTTTAGCTTCAGGAGTGTTTGTTCATAACTCAATTGACGGAGACCCCCCAGCAGCATATCGTTATTGTGTTTCAGGTGATTCATTAATCATTACAGAGAAGGGATTGCAAAGAATAAATAAAATATCAGAAACTGAAAATATTAATTTAAAAATATTGAGTAAAGATAAAAAAATAAATTCTGCTTCAAGATGGTTTGATTCTGGAGAGCATGAGACAATAAAAATAACTACAAATAAAGGATATAATTTAACTGGCACTAAAAATCATCCTCTTTTAGTGTTATCGAAAGATTATTATGGTAAACCTGTATTTGTTTGGAAGGTATTAGAAGAAATAAAAGAAGGTGATATTGCTGTAATTGACAGAAGAGAGGATGGTTTCTGGCCTAAAAAAGAAATAGACTTGAGTGAGTATTCTCCCTTAATCAAAAATTTTCATCAGCATAAAAAGATTCTACCAAAAACATTAAACAAAGAACTAGCTTTTTTGCTAGGTGCTTTAGTTTCAGAGGGCTCAATTTCAGAAAATAAACTTGAATTTTGTAACTCCGATTCAGAGTTCATTAAGATTTTTGAAGATAATTGGAGTAAAGTTTTTCCAGATAGTAGACTTCACAACTTTAAGAAAAAAGCTTCTTCTTATGGGAAAAAAGATTATTGGAGACTTGAATGTCATTCAAGATATACTTTGGAATTTTTAAGAAATATTGGACTTTTACCTGTAAGATCAATTAAAAAAAGAATTCCTAGTTTAATTATGCAATCTTCTAAAGAAGTAGCATCTGAATTTTTAAGAGCATATTTTGAAGGTGATGGGGGTGTAAGTTATTCTAAAAAAATGATGGAAATAGGTGCATTTTCAGTTAGTGAAAAATTATTAGATGATCTTCAAATTTTAATATTAAGATTTGGAATTGACTCCTTCAAAAGATTTGATAAATACAAAAATCTTCATCTTCTTTTAATTAGGGGAAAAAGAAATTTTTTAAGATTTTATAAAGAAATAAATTTTGCATGTGAGACAAAAAGAAAGAAATTAGAAATGGTTCTTTTAATGTATAAAAAAGAGTATAGTAATACTGATTTTGTCCCATTTATTTCTGATTTTGTTAGGAATCTTTCACATAATGAGTTTATCCTTAAAAATAACTTTGATAGATATAATAAAATGCAGGAGAATTATCAAAAAGTTTGTTCAATACTGTTAAAAAAGACAAAAAATAATTATGCTTCAGTATTTGAATATCTTTTAACTTACAATTATTTATTTGATACTGTTGTTAAAATAGAAAGTTCTGGAATACAAAAAGTATATTCACTTAAAGTAGAAAGCAATTGCCATTCTTTTATTTCTAATGGTTTTATTAGTCATAATACAGAGGCTCGTTTAATGCCAATTACTTCTGAGCTTTTGCAGGACATTGATAAAAACACTGTTAAATTTTCTTCTAATTTTGATAATTCTCTAAAAGAACCAGAGCTTATGCCTGGAAAACTTCCAACTCTTCTTTTGAATGGAGCTTCGGGAATTGCAGTTGGAATGGCGACAAATATTCCCCCTCATAATCTTACAGAAGTTTGTGATGCAATTGTGACCTACATAAAAAATCCAGAAATTTCAATTGAAGAACTCGCAAAAATAATTACCGGTCCTGATTTTCCAACAGGAGGCTATGTTTCTGGAGATATGCTTGAACTTTACAAGACAGGAAAATCAAGACTTATTTTGAGAGGAAAAACAACTACTGAAGAAATTGGAAAAAAAGAAGCAATTGTTATTTCTGAAATTCCTTATATGCTTAACAAATCAACACTTGTTTCACAGATTGCAGATATGATAACTAATAAAAAAATAAAAGATGTTGCTGATTTAAGAGATGAATCTTCAAAAGGAAAAATAAGAATTGTTATTGAGTTAAGAAAAGGGGCTAATTCTAAATTTGTTACTAATGCCCTCTATAAATACACCCGTTTGCAGGATTTTTTCAATGTGAATTTTTTAGCTCTTGTGAAAGGACAGCCAAAAATTCTCAATCTAAAAGAAGTTTTAAAAGAATATGTAGAATATCGAAAGAAAATAATTACAAATCGAACTAAGTTTGAATTTAATAGGGCTAGTGAAAGATTAGAGGTTGTTGAAGGGTTGCTTATTGCTTTAAAGAATATTGACGAGATTGTTGCCGGAATAAAAAAATCTAAAAATGCAATAGAAGCTTCTGAATTCTTAGCAACTAAATTTAAACTTAGCAAAAAACAAATATTAGCTATTCTTGAAACAAAACTTCAGCAGCTTACTTCACTTGAGCAGGAGAAGTTGAAAAAAGAAAAAGAGGATTTAGGGAAAAGCATTATAGAGTTTCAGAAAATTTTGGATGATTTGAACGAAATTCTTAAAATCATAATTAGAGAAGTTAATGAATTAAAAAGAAATTATGGAGACAATCGAAGAACATATGTTTTGCAAAGAGTAAGCGATATTTCTGAAAAAGATCTTGTGCAGAAAAAAGAAGTTGTTATCACAATTACTGAAAAAGGATATAGCAAAAGGATGGACGTCAAATCATATAGAGAGCAGAAAAGAGGAGGAAAAGGAGTTATAGGCAGTAATCTTACAACAGGTGATTTTGTAAAGCAATTAATTATTTGTTCTACTCATGATTATCTAATGTTTTTTACTTCTCTAGGAAGAGTTTTGTGGCTAAAAGCTTATGATATTCCAGAGGCAGAGAAGTACAGCAAGGGAAAAGCACTTGCAAATCTTTTAACCTTAAAAGATGAAAAAATAACGAGTGTCATTTCTGTGAATAATTTTGAAGATTATCTTTTCATGGCTACAAGAAACGGACATGTAAAGAAAATATCTTTGAGTAATTTTTCCAAACCAAGAGTTTCTGGCCTTAAAGCTATTAATCTTCCTGAAGATAATTCAGACACCCTGATTGGAGTTGAAATTGTTAAAAAAGGACAAGAGGTATTTCTCGCTACAAAGAAAGGACAAGCAATAAGATTTAATTCAGATGAAGTTAGAGACATGGGTAGAGCAAGTTATGGAGTTACAGGAATCAAATTAGGAAAAGATGACAAAGTGGTAAGTCTTGAAATTCTAAAAAGCCAGGCAATTTTATCAATCACCAAAAACGGATATGGAAAGAGAACTCTTGTTAAGGATTATCGAAAGACAACGAGAGCTGGAAAAGGAGTAATTAATTTGAAGGTTTCTGATAAAACAGGAGAGATTGTTACTACAACCTCTTTGGAATCTGAAGATTCTATAATAATAACAACTGCTAAAGGAATGGTTATAAGAACTTCTCTTAAAAACATAAGAGTTATGGGAAGAGCAACCCAGGGAGTTAGGATTGTTAAACTTCATCCAGGAGATTTAGTAACAGATTTGATTAAAGTTTCTGAAAACGGATTTTCTGAGAATTAGTTTTAATTCATTAAAATCTCGCCCCATCCGATTAATCTCCAATGCCCTTCAATATTTCTTGCAATTCCAACATTGTCTCCTTCTAAAGTAATCACTGGTATGTTTAGAGAAATTTCTATTATTTCGTTTGAAATTTTTTCAACAGTTCCGACAGTGATGTTTGTGTTAACATTAAACATTAATAATTCATTTATTTTTATTGGCTCAACTTTTTTATGAATTTTTAATCCCATAACTTCGTTGAAAAGCTGAGTTTTTATTTTAAGGTCATATCTTATCTCTGGAAGAATTCCTTTTCTTGCAACAATACATCCTCTTAGTGAATCTGCTTTTGTTAGCAAAGGATCTAGGGCTGTTTCAATTGAAATACTTGCCCCTGGCTCAACTTCTTTAACAGAATCTTTTCCCTTGTTCAAAGAAAGAATTTTTGTTTCTAATGTTTGATATTCTGTTTTTCCATGAGCTTTTTTTAAATTTCTTCCTGGTTTTATTTCAATTATGTCTCCGAGCTTAAATATCCCTTTTTTTAGAATTCCTCCAAGAACTCCTCCTTTTAAGTTTTCTATTTTTGTTCCTGGTCTATTTACGTCAAAGCTTCTGGCGACAATAAAAATAGGTTCTGAACTTTTATCTTTTTCAGGAATTTTTATTTTTGAAAGCTCTTCAAGTATTTTTTCTATGTTTATTCCTTGCTGAGCAGAAACCGGGATTATCGGAGAGTTTTCTGCAATTGTTCCTTTAAAAAAATCTTTAATTTTTTTGTAATTTTCCAAAGCCTGTTCTTTGGTTACTAAATCAATTTTGTTTTGGACTATTATTATGTTATTTATTCCCTTTGATTGAAGAGCTACAAAATGCTCTCTTGTTTGTGGTTTTATTCCTTCGTTTGCAGCAATAACAATTATAGCAGCATCAATAATAGCAGCTCCTGAAAGCATTGTGGCCATGAGCATCTCATGTCCAGGAGTGTCAATAAAACTGACATACCTTATTGGAACATATTTTTCATTCAATTTCTTTGTAGAAAAGTCATCGCCATTCTGATAAATAAGTGTCTCTGTATAGCCAAGTTTAATTGTTATGCCTCTTTTTAATTCCTCTGAGTGGGTGTCTGTGAATTTTTCTGTCAAACTTTTCAGCAGAGTTGTTTTTCCGTGATCAATGTGTCCCACCACCCCCACATTTATTTCAGGAATTTTCTTTAGTGAAATTTCATTTTTTGCCATAAAGTAAATTAAAGAAAAGAGTTTTTAAGTATTTGTTTTTAGCAGAATTAATTTTACTCAAATACATTTTATTGATGAATTGGAGAGTTTTCAGAATTGTAAGGAGTAATTAAAACAATTTTTTCCGAACTTAAAAGCCCTATTGGAAAACCGGGTTTTACTGTTTTGACATTATATTTTTTTCCAATTTCTAATTTTTTTGTTAAATCAAACTTACCTATTGGGTAATACTTTGGATTTCTAGACTCCCTGTATGTAAGAGATTTTTTATCAAATGCGAAAGATGTTATTCCTTCTGCTGAATCAACACTATATCCCTGATATATTTCACTGAATTCTTTGTATGTTCTTGTTTCTTTTTCAACTAAACTAAATCCTCCAAGAACTCCAAGTAAACCTGCTCCAAATGCTATTTTTTTCAAAAGTCCTTTTTTGTGTGTATTTCTTTTCATATCCCAAGAAAAAAATTAAACTTTATAAACCTTTCTATTTTGTTACTACTCTTAAGGGTTAAAACTAACTGGAAGGTTTTTCTGCTTCTTTAGTTTCTTTTTTCGGCTTTTGTTTTGGCTGGTTTTGCTCTGGGAAAATTTCAGAAAGCTTTTTTGAACCTTCTTTAAGAATTTTGAAATTTATCTGAACTATATCTGGCGATATAACTCTTCCGCGAACTGTTTTTCTTAGACGAAGTCCTTTTGGTTTTGGATTTGAAACTTTTTTCTTGCCTTCTCTTCTTGGCTTTTTTTTCATTGCTTTTCCATAAGTAAGAAGCAATTTTTTTAATCCAATGCCGTGAACATCATCATGAGCTGTAAATCCAGACTTATCACTTGCTCCTGTGATTTCAAGTTCATAGCCTTGAAGAGTTGGAAGCAAGTCTTTCCCAGATATTTTTTCATGAAGCTTTTTTCCCATTAACTCTTCGCTTTCCAGCTCAAATTTGTAGGTCTTTCCAGATTTTTCAGCTATATTGATTTTAAATGGCATGTTAATTAATTGAAATATTGATTTATAAAGTTTTAGAGTTGAGAATTTAAAAAACAAAATTTAAATTCCCCAATCTGGTTTGGATTTTCTTTTTATTTCAGCAATTTCCTGCAATAGAGAAATTTCATTTGATGAAAGCAAGTCCTTGTTCTTTTTAAAAATCTTAAACTGAGATTCAGAAATATTTGAATAAAGAAATTTTATGTCTTTCATTCTTCTTTCGAAATTTATTCCTGGAATTGAAATTGCAAGCTCTTGCCCTTCAAAAGCTTCATTTACAGAATGATTTTCTGACTGCATATTTTTAATTTCTCCAACTTTTTCATTATTAACATCTATTAAATTTATTCTTGGAATTATTTTTCCTGCTTCAATTCTTACTCCGAAAATAGCAGGATTTGTGTTTCTGAAAACATATTGAGAAAGAACTCTTATTTTTGCAAGAGAAGACAATTGCATTATTCTTCTTTTTTCAATTTCTCTTCTTTTTTGCTCTCTAAATTCTTTAAGATTTTCTATAAGCTTGTAAATAACTTCATCAGTTATAATCTTTATATCGCGAGCAATTTCCCTCGCCTCTTCTTCAATTTTAACATTAAATCCGATAATCACAGCATCTAATTCATTTATTTTCAAATTTGCTTTTGCACTGATAATATCGCTTTTGTTTAGATTGCCTATTCCTGCTTTAACAACAGGAATTTTTTCTTGCCTTAGCATTGTAAGCAAAGCTTCAAGGCTCCCAAGAGAATCAGCTTTTGCAATAATTCCTTGTTTTTCTGTTCGAATACTTTCTGTAATTTGTTGTTTGAAACTTTTTTCAATTTCATCTTTATTATTTTTGTAAATTACAAAAGGCATTCCCGGCAGAATGTCTGCTTTTTCAACAATCTGCATTCTTAATCCAGTGGCTGCGATTATTTTTTCTTTTGGGGCAAATTTTGATGAGAGTGGAAGAATTTCCTCAAGAAGCCTTATTCTTGTGATTAAAGATTTTCCGTCAAGATTTGCAATAGCTATTTTATTTTGCTTTGATAATTTTCCATCATAAAGAATTGACTCAAGATATGGGTTGTCTCTTTCTTTTTTTATTTCAAGTATTATCCCTTTAGCGTCTTCTCCAAGATTTAGCCTTTTCTCAAGATATTTTTGGCTTAATCCGCATAAAACCATTATTAATTCAGGAATTCCCTCTCCTGTTTTTGCAGAGCACGGAACCAGGGCTATTTTTTTTGTAAAGTCATCTATCTTATAGAAAAGGTCTGAATTAAATCCATAACTCTGAAGAGAACCCATAAGTATCATGTATTTCTCATCAAAATTTTGCCTTACATTTAGAGATTGGGAATTTAGATTTTCTTCAATTTCGGTTTTCTCTCCCTTTCCCCCGTATTTTTTCCATCCAGAAACATTATCTATTTTATTTAATGCTATTATGAAAGGTGTTTTATTGAGTTTTAGTATTTGTATTACTTCAGATGTTTGGGGTTTTATTCCTTCATTAATGTCTATGACAAGAACAGCTAAATCTGCAAGACTCCCCCCTCTTTTTCTCAGATTTGTGAATGCTGCGTGTCCTGGCGTATCTATGAATAAAAATCCAGGAATATCAAGCTTTATCTTATTTTTGTCAATTAAAGGAAAATGCTGTCTTAATTTATCTATTGGATAAAGACTAAAAGAGATTTTTTGGGTAATTCCTCCTGCTTCTCCTCCTTGAACAGAGCTCTGTCTAATTCTGTCGAGAATCGAGGTTTTTCCGTGATCAACATGCCCGCAAACTGTTATGATTGGCTGTCTTATTATTGGTTTCATTGAATTTGTTGGAGAAACAAGATTTTAAAGTTTTTTGATGTGCTAAAAATTATTTTTTAAGAAATTAACAGCCTGTTAATTCTGCGAGTTTTTCAATTGATTGAACTCCCCGATAACTCTGATTATTAATTATCCAGGTTGGTGTTGCTTCAATTCCTACATCAATGCATTTTTGCACATCTAATTTGCAATCTATTTTGTTTAGATATTGAACATTTTCTCCAAACATATCTTCCTGAATTTTGCACGCAGAGCATCCTGTTTGACCGTAATAAACTGAGTTTTTTCCAATACATTTTGCAAACTCTTCTAATGCGCCTTCATTACTGTTTTCTTTTTCATTAAATATTGAAAAACTCGTGAACCGAATTCCAGCTAAAAGAATCAAAATCAAAAGCAATGCAATTCCAATATAGATTAGTGTTTTTTTCCTTATTTCCATTACTAAACCAAATTTGGGGTATTTTTAAATTTATTTAATATTTTTTCGATGTTTAAGAGAACATTTATATATTTGATATTTTTTATTCTATTCTGAGAATTTTTTAATTTAAAATGGCAAAAAAACAAATTAAAAAAGAAAAAAAAGAGAAAGGAGAGGTCAAAAAAAGTGAAGCAGGTCTTTTTTTAGAAGTTAAGAAAATTTCCAAAGATGCTTTTCTTCCAGAATACATGCTTAATACAGATGTTGGACTTGATTTAAGGGCAAACGAAACAGTTGGACTTTATCCAATGGAGCAGAAAGCAGTTAAGACAGGAATAGCTGTCAAGATTCCAGAAGGCCATGTTGGTCTGATAAGAGATAGAGCGGGAATAGTGAGTAAGATGAATGTCCATACAGCTGCAGGAACTTTTGACTCTGCATATACAGGAGAGGTGTCTGTTATTCTGGTTAATTTAGGGGAGAATTCTGTGGAGATAGAAAAAGGAATGAGAATCGCTCAATTAGTTATAATTCCTATAACAAAAGTGAAAGTTAAAGAGGTAAATTCTCTTTTGAAGACAGATAGGGGTGAAAAAGGATTTGGCTCAACAGGAATCAAAGAAAAATTAGGGGAATTTACTAAACTAGCAAAAAATATGGAGTAATTTAGAAAATGAGCTTTATAAGTTTTTTCACAACTTTGTTGATTGTTGTTGGAATAATTCTTTTTATTATTGGTATAAAGCATCATAAAAGCTGGATATGGGGAATAATGTTGATTATAGTTGCTTTGATTGTAAAAGCTTTTCTTTGGCTGACTTCAATGTTTTAATTAGAATTCTAATAATCAGGCATTTCTTCATCAAGAGTTTTCTGGGTTTTTGGAGATTTTTCTTTTGCAGATTCTTTTTTTTCTTCTTTAGGTTCTGAATCCTCTTCCAAATCTTTTTCCTTTATGGAATTAATCAATTCTTTGAATTTTTTGAATTCTGGAGTCAGAATTCTGACACCGGATTTTGTAAATCCAGTGTATCTTTCGCTTGTAACAAACTCTCTTATTGTTACTCCTTTTCTTCCCCCAAAATCATCAATTCGTATTACTATTTCTGCTGTTTCATTTTTCGGAATTTTTCCAATGTCTTTTTCCATGAAGAAATAAGAAAACGAGAATATATAAATTTTTGGTGAGTTTGAAAGAATTCTTCAGATTTCTTTCTTAGGCTTTAGAACGCGCTTTTTGCTTTAAATCATAGAGTAAATTGATAATTACCTCTTTTCTTTCTTTTGGAATTTTTTTATTCTTAAACAATTTCCTTAATTTTATTGCATAGATCCAATTTTTCTTTTCCAGAGGGTAATTTTCTTTGTCTCTAAATTTTTCAAGTTTATCTAATTTTTTATCCAAATAAGTACCCATATATTCATTAATTCCTTCATCATAAGGCCAACATTTCTTAGAGATTTCTTGAAATTTTATTTTATTTTTCTTTAATAAAATATGAATCCATTCATGTCTTAAACAAAATTTCATCAACCATCCTTCTTCTTTTTTATTTTTTGGAATTGTTAGAAGGGCTAAAAAGTTAGCTTCGCCAAATTGCTTTTTTAACTTTTTATGGAATTTTAGTAGCTCTTTTTTTAATTTCTTATCCTTAATTTGTTTAATCCATTTTTCTTCTTGCTTTAACTCGCTTTTTTGAGAAATTTGCCCGCCATATCTTTTTAGACAATTTTTAAAATCTTTTGAATTTACAAATTTATCAATATTTTTTATTCTCTGTTCTGGCGTTTTTCCATATTTTTGATAAATTGGATCTGGACAAGTTCCGATATATTCCGTTAAAATTTCATATCTTACTGGAATTAAGAGATATTTGAACCAATTTGAGTTATATTTTAAATCAAAATTTTCTGCTAATTTTTTAATTTGGAATTTTACTTTTTTGACGTCCATATTAATTTGAAATCTTGGCTTTTTATTAATCTATTGTGTGTACTAGTATAAATAAAATTTCGTGCAATAAATGTTAAAATTATTAGAAACCCGCTCTTATTTTTGGTGAGTTTGAAAATTAAGTATTATCTGATTACAAGACTCCTGTCTAAATTAAATTTAAGGGGTGCTTTAGAAATCTTTTCGGTTTGATAGTGCTTATAGAATTCAAGTATTTGTTCTGCACTTACTGGGCTCTCGACATACCCCCAATTAGGATTAAATCTTGAGTTTCTAGGAGTGATAATTAGATCAGACATGTTAATTTTTATGTTGTTTTTTATTATTGATAGGGCCAAATCTTTTAAGTTTTTTTTGGGAGCGCAAAGATTACGCATATTGCCTTCTCTTTCAAAAGCAAATTCTATTCTTTGTTCTTTATCTATTTCAGTATAATAAGTTCTTTGCATTAGAACATATGTTTGTTCCATTTAATTTCTTTGTTTTTATTATTTTTAATAATTTATGTTCTTTAGAGATTAATTCACTTTAGAAAAAACTAAAGTTAGTGCTTGTGTTTAGAGGCATCTGCATCTGCTTTTGTTCTTTGAATTGTTCCAGGAGCGTGTTCTGGAGTTGCATAAATTGTGTAAAGCTTAAGATTTTTGCTTGAAGAAGTGTTTTTTACATAGTGTCTGCTTCCTGCCGGAATTATGACTGCATCATCATTTTTTAGAGAAATTTCTTTTTCATCAATTTTGATCAGTGCATCCCCTTCTTCGATCCTAATAAACTGGTCAATGCTTTTATGAACTTCTGATGGAATGTCTTCTCCTGGCTTTAAATCCATAGCAACAAGCTGCATTTTTTCGCCTGTAAAAAGAACTTTCCGATAATTCTGGTTTTCAATTGTTTCTTTTTCAATGTTAGCTGAATAAAAATTCATTTTTACCTGTTTTTTATTTTTGTATATTGGAGCTTGAAACATTTTTTCTTTATATATTTTTTTGGGTTCGTAGTTAGTGGAATTTTTAAGAAAAACGCCAGTGCTAGGATTCGAACCTAGGAGCCCAAAAGGGCACGGTTTTCGAGACCGTTCCGTTAACCACTCCGGCACACTGGCTGAAATTTTTAACTTATACTTTAGAGTATTATTGGGGGTATTTATTTCTTATTCAAGATACTAAATTTCTGTTTGAAATTCAATTTGAAATAATTTTTAAACTCAAATTCACTTTTTATTTCATGAAAAAGGGGAAGATTTTAAATGCATTTGGATTTATATTTGCTTTGTATATGTTTGTCCTTTCTTTGACATTAATCAAGATTTCTTCTGCATCTTTGGGAAAAGGGATTTTAGCTTTAACTCGAAATGGAATAAGTGAAGTGAATGCTCTTGGATTTGGCTGGCTTGCAACTTTGATAACTCAGTCTTCTGGGGCAGCTGCTGCAACACTTATTGCTTTTCATCTTGCTGGAATAATTGGCCCGATAGTTTTACTTTACATGATAATCGGAACAAGAATAGGAAGTTCAATAGCTTCATTATTTGCTGCCTTCTTGATTCATGCAAAAAGAAGAGATTTTAGACACGGATTTGAGATAGGATTAGCTAATCTTGTTTATGCTGTTCCTATTGCGATTATAATGTTTTTGCTTGAACTTTTCACTGGTTTTTTTAGTAAAGCAGGAGAGTATTTTGTGATTTTTGATGCTCCTTTTAGACATAATATTGTAGATATTATTGTTTTGCCTGTAATTAATTTAATCTCTTTTATGCCTGATAATTTGCAAATTGTTCTTGGTTTGATTTTTCTTATTGGAAGCTTGAAATATCTTCCAAAATTCATGATAAATATCTGGGGTGAAGACAAGCTCAAATCAAAAATAAACCGCCTTTTAGATAAAAAATGGAAATCTTTTTTCTTAGGAATGGGAATTACTGCTCTTTTGATGTCTACAAGCATTACAATTACTTTTTTGATTCCTCTGGTTGTTACAAGAATCACTAAGCTGAAAAAAGTAATTCCATATATGATTGGTGCAAATCTTGGAGGTGTTTCTGAAAGTGTTCTTGGAGGGCTTGTTTTGGGCGGAAGCGCTCTTCCAGCTGTTTTCACATATGTTGCTTTTTCAGTAATTGGATTATTTTGGATGTTTAATACTGACCTGATATTTAAGGCAACAAAATTCCTGTCTAAAAAAACACTTCATGTTTCAAGAAAAAGGGCTTTGATGTTTATTATTGCCTTTATTCTGACTGCTGTGGTTCTATCTTTTATCTGATAATCTATCACCAATAAATTTTTAATGAATAATGTATTTTAGGAGTAGAAATGACTTACTCAGATAATACACTTTTGTCAATGGCTGAATTAAATGAAAATCTTGCAGGAATTTCTAATTGGAATCTTGAGGATAATGGAAAATCAATAGTGAAGAATTTTGAATTTGCGAATTTCAAGGAAGCTGTGTTTTTTGCGAACAAAATCGCAGAGATTACAGAAGTTGAGAGCCATTATCCTGAAATAAAAATTTATGACAGCAACAAAATAAGAATAAAACTCACAACTCCTTCTGTTGAAGGCCTGACAAAAAAGGATTTTGATTTTGCTTTGAAGATTGATGGTTTGCAGAGTTCTTCTCCTGCAACGAGCGAATAGTGTCCTGATTATGTCTCATTAATAAGTGAGATGATTTTAATTAATAATATTTATTCATAAGTTAGCGGATTTCTATATTAACCACGTCTTATTAATAAGTGAGCGTAGTGAACGTAAAAATTTATAAACGATTCAAACAATCTAAAATCATGATAGGATGGATTATTGCTCTTGCTGTTTTGATTGTACTGGTTTTCATAGTTTACTATAATAGATTTGTGACTCTGGAAAACAGAATAGGAAATTCTCTGAGCCAGATTGATGTTCAGCTGAAGAAAAGAGCAGATCTTGTTCCTAATTTAATGAATTCTGTCAAGGGATATGCAAAGCACGAGAAAGGAATAATGACAGAGGTTACAAATGCGAGAAAAGCATTTATGGGTGCAAAAACAATGCAGGAAAAAGTCACAAAAGGCGCAGAGCTTCAGCAAGCTCTGAAATCAATATTAGCTTTGTCTGAAAATTATCCTCAACTTAGAGCTAATGAAAATTTCCTTCATCTTCAGAAAGAACTTGCAGCAATTGAAGACAAGGTTGCATATGCAAGACAGTTTTACAATGATTCAATTCTTAGCTACAACAATCTGACAAAAAGATTCCCTGGTGTTATGTTTGCTTCTATGTATAGAAAATCAGCCAAGAAATATCTCGAGATACCAGAGGAAGCAAGGGCTGTGCCGAAAGTGAAGTTTTAGGGAAGAGGGTTTTAGAATTTAAAATAGTCATGAAAAAAATTAAAAAACTATTAAAAAAACTGGAAAAGAAAAAAATAATTTCTAAAAAACTTCACCCGAGAATTCCTTTTATCTTATTTTTCATCTCTTTATTTTTATTGATTATAGCAAACAAATTAATTATATCTGGCTTTTTGGTTTGTCTATCAGAATTTACAGTTGTACTTAGCCTGGTTTTCGCAATTTTTCATTTAATAATTTTCAGGATTCTTAGGAAAAAAAGATAATCTTAAACTTAATTTATTATTTAATACTGATTAGTTTTCTGAATGCAAATATAGAGAGAACAATTCCAATAATAAGAGCGAAGATGTGGAATTCAAGATAATTAAAATATACAACAGAATCCATAAGAAGCCAAAGGCTTCTGAATATAAGAACAGAAAATAGGATAAGGACAATTTCCAAAAACACTTTCTTTAGTTGTTTCATGAATTCTCAAAGAAAAAGAAGTTTAAAAAAGTTGGGGGCGGGGTTTTGAGAGAAGAGTAAGTTCTGATAAGATTTGATTCTAATACAATAATATTTTTATAGTTTATTCCTTCAGCAGATAGCATGGAAGAAGACAAGAATCCGCCAGCACCACAACCAACATTAGAAAGAATACTTGAATGGGGTTTTAAATTTTTGACAGATTGCAAGGGAGAGAAAATATATGCAAAAGGATGCCAAAGAATTCTGTATGACTCAAAAACAGACAAGATTTCTATTTCATATGCTGTTAAGGTTAGGATTTAGGGGGTAGGAGAAAGGATTTTAAGGTTTGGATTTCTATAAAGATAAATTTTTAATCCTTTTTCTCCTTGTATGCATTAATGATTAAGGCAATCCTTTTTGATTTGGACAATACTCTTGTTGATTTTATGAAGATGAAGAAAAAGAGCTGTGAAGCAGCTGTTGATGCAATGATTGAAGCTGGCTTGAAAATAAAGAAAGAGAAGGCGCTTGAAATTATTTATGAGATTTACAAGGGAAGAGGCATAGAGCATCAGTTAATATTTCAAAAATTTCTTAAAAAAGCTGTTGCAAAAATAGATTATAGGATTTTAGCTTACGGGATTCTGGCCTATAAAAAAGTTAGAGATTTGCATTTATTTCCTTATTCTGAAGCAATTTCTGTTTTGAAAGAATTAAAGGGAAAATACAAACTCGCAATCATAAGCGATGCTCCAAGTGTTCCTGCATGGATAAGATTAGTTCAGATGGAATTAGATAATTTTTTTGATGTTGTAATAACCAAAGGAGATGTTAGAAAACAAAAAACTTCCTTAACTCCATTTAAGAGAGTCTTGAAAGAATTAAATGTCAAGCCAGAAGAAGCATTGATGGTTGGAGATAATATTGAAAGAGATATAAAAATGCCTAAAAAACTTGGAATAAAAACATGTTTTGCCAGATATGGAAGAGATTACGAAGAACCAATAGAAGCTTCAAAAAGCACAGCCGATTTTGAGATAAATAATTTAAGGGAGTTGTTGGGAGTTGTGGAGAAAGTTTGAGATGATTAAAATTTTTTACTTTCTCTCCTACTCATTTAACAACACTCGCTTTGATTATTCGAACTTCTTCTAAGGGGCGGTTTTGGGCATCTGTCTGCACTTTTGCAATTGTATCCACAACTTCTATTCCTGATATTACTTTTCCAAAAACAGGATGTTTTCTGTCAAGATAGTTGTTATTAACAAGATTTATGAAAAACTGGCTTCCTCCTGTGTTTGGGCCTGCATTTGCCATGGATATTGTTCCTCTGTCGTTTCTATCCAAATCTGTTTGAGTAAATTCATCCTTAATCTGATAGCCTGGCCCACCTGTGCCTGTTCCTGTCGGGTCACCACCCTGAAGCATGAAATTATCAATAACTCTGTGGAAGATAACTCCATCATAAAAACCCTTTTCAACAAGACTTTTGAAATTACTTGCTGTAATTGGCATTTCTTTATACAACTGAATCACAATATCTCCTTTTGTTGTTTCAAGTTTAACTTTTGTTTCTGGATTTTCTTTTGTCATCATAAAAATTCCTAAAATAATTGCAACAATTAAAATAAAGCCAATTATTATTTTAGATGTTTTCTTTTTCACAGAAAAAGCAATTAAGAAAGGTTTTTAATTTTTCTGTTTGCAACAAAAATAACTTTTTATACTCAAATTTCTTTGAAAAATCATGGCAAAAAGAGATAGTGCATCACGCATTTCATTTCATGACCAGATTCAGAGAAACAAGATAAAATCATTTTTGTTAATCGTTGTCATATTCGTATTCTTTATTGTTCTTGGCTATATTATTGCTCTTATTTTAGACCCTGGCTACTTTTTCATCATCATGGTTTTCGCGACAATCTTTTCTCTGATTTATGTTCTTGTTGGCTATTACAATTCTGACAAAATTGCTCTTGCTTCTGTTAAGGCAAAGCCTGCTTCTCAAACAGAGCACAGAATGTTTTATCATGCTGCAGAAGGCATGTCAATTGCCTCTGGACTGCCTATGCCTAAGCTTTATGTCATGGAATCTGAAGAAATAAATGCATTTGCATCTGGAAGAAATCCGCAGAAAGCAGTCATCTGCTTTACAACAGGGGCATTGAAAAAACTAGATAAGCAAGAACTTGAAGGAGTAATGGCTCACGAGATGTCTCATATAGCAAATTATGATATAAAATTCATGACTCTGACAGCTGTGCTGATAGGAATGGTTTCAATTCTTGCTCAGTTGTTTTTAAGGAGTTTGTGGTTTGGAGGTATGGGCAGAGGAGGGAATAACAGAGACGGAAGAGTTCAGATAATTTTGATTTTATTAGGGGTTGTTTTTGCGATTCTTGCTCCAATTGCTGCGCAGCTTGTTTCTTTTGCAATTTCAAGAAAAAGAGAATACGCAGCAGATGCAACAGGCGTAAAATTCACAAGATATCCACCTGGACTGGCAAAGGCACTTAAAAAAATTCAAAACGAGCATGTTTCTGACCGCGAGAAAAAACACAGGGTTTCAAAAGCAATGGCTCCTTTGTTTATTTCAGACCCTTTTAAGAAAAAAGTTCAGGGCTTGTTTTCTACGCATCCGCCAATTAATGACAGGATAAAAAAGCTAGAATCAATGTGATTGGATTGATACAAGAAATCTAAAAACAGTAAAATTTATAAGGGTTTATCAATTGATATAACTATGGTATTTGAGCTTCTAAAAAAAGAAAACCCCACTGCAAGATTTCCAAGATTAGATACTGTGCTTTTTGTAGAAGATTTCATAAAAGAGCATGATGGAGAGTTTAGAAAAAAACAACTTTGGGGCGCCCTGCCTAAAGGAATAATGTACCAAACTTTTTCTTTAATTCTCGATTATTTAATTGTTTCAGGAAAAGTTTCTGTTGACTCAGAAGGTAAAATTGGATGGATTTATTATCCTAAGGATGTGGAAAAACTCTTGAAAAAAATCCATCTCAGATGGAGAAAATGAGAAGCAATATCTAATTGATTAATGCAAAATCTCATAAAACTTTAAATACAGGGTTTTTTCTTGTTTTTCTATGGAAATCAACAATAAGACTGCAAAACTTTTGAGAAAAGATTTTCCTATTTTCAAGCACAATTCTAATCTGATTTATCTTGACAATGCAGCAACAAGCCAAAAACCACAGCAGGTCATTGACATAATAAAAGATTTTTATGAAAAAGGATATGCAAATATTCAGAGAGGTGTGTATAAACTCGGTGAAAAAGCCACAGAGCTTTATTTAAACTCAAAAGAAAGCGTGGCGAAATTTATAGGAGCAGATGCAAAAGAAATCATTTTCACAAAAAATGCCACAGAATCACTGAATTTTTTGTCTTACACTCTGCCTTCAATTTTGAAAAAAAACAGAAAAGAAATTGTTCTGACAGAGATGGAGCATTTGTCTAATCTAATTCCTTGGCAGCAGCTTGCAAAAAGAAATAAAATGAAGCTGAAATTTATTAAACTTAAAAAAGACAGTTATGAACTTGACTTAGAAGATATGAAGAAAAAAATAACAAAAAACACAGCAATTGTTTCTTTAATTCATGTCTCAAACTCTTTAGGAACAATAAATCCCGTAAAAGAAATTATTAAATATGCTAAGTTAAAAGGAGCAATAACTGTTCTTGATGCTGCTCAGTCTGTTCCCCATATGAAAGTTAATGTTAAAGATTTAGGGTGTGATTTTCTTGCATTTTCAGGGCATAAAATTATTGGACCAACTGGAATTGGAGTTCTTTATGGGCGCATGGCTTTGCTTGAAAAACTTTCACCATTTATGTTTGGGGGAGGGGCTGCTAAAAGCGCGAATTTTAATCAGATATGCTGGGCAGATATTCCAGCAAGATTTGAAGCTGGAACCCAAAATATTGCAGGAGCAATTGGATTAGGCAAGGCAATAAAATATATTCAAAAAATAGGAATTGAAAACATTGAAAAATGGGAGAAAAAACTAACAGCATATGCTTTAAGCAAATTAAAAGAAATTCCAAAAATTAAAATATACAATTCCACAAAAAACAGCTCTGGAATAATCTCATTTAATCTTGAAAAAATTCATCCGCATGATGTCGCTTCTCTTTTAGACTCTGAAGGAGTTGTAATAAGAACAGGGCGCCACTGCAACATGCTTCTGATGAAACAAATTGGAATTGGAGGAACATGTCGAATGAGCTTGTATTTTTATAATACTTTTGAAGACATTGATGCTTTAATCCTTGCTTTAAAAAAAATAGTAAAGAAATTTGAATAAAATGGAACACGGATTACCAAAAAACCTGTATTCTAAGCACATTTTGGAATTATACAAATCTCCAAAGAATTATGGCTTGCTTGAAAATCCAACAGCAGAAATAACAGAAACTAATTCTCTTTGCGGAGATGAAATAACAATTCAGCTTATTGTCAAAGACAAAAAGATTAGAGATGCAAAATTTAGCGGAAGCGGATGTGTTTTGAGTCTTGTTTCTTCTTCGCTGATTACAGATAAAATAAAAGACAAAAATATTTCTGAAGTTAAAAAAATGGATAAAAAAGATGTTTTAAAATTACTTGGAATTTCAGTAACTCCTTCTAGAATGAAATGTGTGATGCTTCCTCTTGAAGCTGTGAAAAAAGCTCTTGGATAAACCATTAGTTTGCTTTAATTGACAAACCAAGTTTTACTGATTCTTGCGCAATGCCTTCTTTTAGAGTTATTATCTTTTCTTCTATTCTAGTGATATTTTTCAGCATTTTTTCTTTTTCAATATTTACAACTTCAATTTCTGAGTTATTCTTCTCAATTTCAGAAAGCAAATCTTCTGCAGGATCTTTTTTAAGAGTGTTTTCTATTTTTGAAATTTCTGCTTTTTTGTTTTTTAGAGAAGTTATTTCTTTTGAAATTTCTTCATTGCTAAGCTTAGCTTCAGAAATCAGATTAATAATTTTCTTAAATTCTGTTTCATTGCCAAAGCATTTCAAGAAATTTTCTTTGCAGTATCGAATACTTTCCATTTTATCTCCATCTGTATGGAATTCTCTTCCAAGAGCCTTGAAATCAATTTTGTCTTTTAACAAATAAATTTCTCTTTCAAGCTCTTTTCTAAGGCTCTCGATTTCTTTTTTCTTCTTTAGATTTTCAAGATAATTCTTGCTTTTTTTGGTTTCTTCAATTTTCAATAGAAGTTTTGTATTTTTTTCCTGAATTTCCTTAGCTTTCTTATTCAGCAATTCTATTTTAGAATTTAATTCAGAAACAAAAACTTCTAATTTATTGGTGTCTTTTAAACTGTTTTTCAGAATTGAAATCAAATTTAGAGAAAAAATAATATTTTGATTTTTCTCGAAAATATCTTTAAGAGAGTTATAGCGTTTCCTTATAATTTCTTTTACTTCTGCGATCTCTCTGCCTATAAGAATAGTTGCTTTTTCGTAATTTGAATAAGACCTTTTGTCAAAATCCAAAAAAATCCTGTTGTATTTTTCAATCAATTCTTCAAGACTTTTTTCCTGCAAATTTGATAGTTTTTTTGTTAGTTCGCGGATGTTTGAAACATACTGAATTAAATTTTCTTTCACAATCAATTTAAGCTTGGTTTCTGCTTTTTTTGAATTAATATCAATTTCTTCTAAAATTGTTATTTTGTCTGCTAATTCATTTAAAGTTTCTGAAAATAAATTTTTTATTGAAGAGATAATTCCTCTTTCTCTAATGTTTAATTCTAATTCCTTCTCTTCTATTTGGTTTTTGAGCTCATCAAAGGAAACTTCTTTTAAATCTGAATCTTTGTTTTTTTGGATTTTCTTTTTTCCAATAATTCCCCCAAGAAACCGAATCAATCCCATAGAATTAGATTATTCTGTTTATTTTAAAATCTTCCTAAATTTTTTAAAACTTTAATAATCATCCTAAAGGAATCGGGTCAATCACTAAATATTTTCCATCTGTAGTGATATAGACTGGAAAACTATCTCCATCAACATCTAAAACAAATTCATAGAGGCTTCCT
>Ga0268276_1001408_pt1 | contig 23856 bp, 24 predicted proteins | sample saktaG_4_FD_190145 | JGI IMG/M metagenome (GOLD analysis project Ga0268276, IMG submission 190145) | Saline water microbial communities from Sakinaw Lake, British Columbia, Canada - sak_2010_1_5_45m | ecosystem: Environmental > Aquatic > Non-marine Saline and Alkaline > Saline ... | reverse complement strand
TCGATTCAATTATCGAACAATTGGGAACAGATAAATTTATTAGGTTTCGTTTGGGGATTGGGAAGGTCGATATAAAAAAAGACAGATTACTGGAAAAATATGTTTTGGAGAACTTTACCTCTAATGAGGTAAACAAGGTAAGACAGATGATTAAAAAAGCGATGGCGGCGATAAAGCTGGCTTTGGCTGAAGATTTGGAAAAGGCGATGAACCATTTTAACTTTAAGTAAAAAAATGCCAAGAACCAATGACCAAAAAGGCCCGCAATCAATTAAAGATATTTTATCTTCTTTTAATTGGGAGGAAGATAAATATATTTCCCGGGAATTTCAGGATTATGGCTATCATTTGGCCGAAGAGCTTCAAGATTTGGGACATAAGGCTTTGTATATCAAGCTAGCCAAGGAGACACCTCGGGCTTTGTTGGAAAAAGCCAGAAATTTTGTCAAAGATGCCTATCAGGTTAAAAATCCTGCCCGTTTGTTTATGTGGAAGCTAAAGAACTTGAAAAAAGAAACGAAAAAGTAATGCTATACTAAAAAAGTGTTTAAAAAAGAATTTTTAAGTCATCTTTTGTTGGTTCTTATCTGGTTGTTTATTGTTACCTTACTTCGTTGGAGTTGGCACTTAAATCTTATTTGGCTTTGGTTGGGAGGGTTGACCGGGGCTTTTCTTCTGGATATTGACCATTTAATCTATTTTTTTGTGACTAGCCCTCATGAGTTGACTAGCCAACGAGTCAGGCGTTTATTTGACCAAAGACGTTTTAAAGAAGCCCTGTTTTTAATGGCCGAGACCAGATTAGAAAGACCTAAACTGGCTTTGCACAATGCCTTGTTTCAAATTATTTTGATAACTTTGGCTTTTTTTATTTTAACTTCTACCAATAATCTTTTTGGAACCGGTTTGGTCATGGGTTTGGCTTTACACCTTTTAAAAGATGAATTTCAAGATTTGGTAAGAGATGAAAAGTATTTAAAAAGTTGGCTTTTTTGGCAGTTTCAATTTGAAGTTTCTCTGCAGGGGCAAAAAATTTATTTGGCCATAATGGTTCTTCTTTTTTTAAGCTTAAGCTGGTTTTTGATTTAATCACCTCTTGACAAACCCCCTGGGGGAGGGTATTCTAATCTTCATGACTGATAAAAAGATTTCCAATCGCATGAATTATTTGATTGGTCATCTTAAGGCCAATTTAAAGATGATCAAAGAAGGTAGATATTGTGTTGATGTTATTCGCCAAAACCAGGCGGTAATTTCTGCCTTGCGAAAGGTAAACGAACTGATTTTAAAAAATCATCTGGAAACCTGTGTTACGCGAGCTGTAAAAGGGAAAAACGAAAGTCAAAAGAAAAGAATTTATCAGGAAATTTTGGATATTTTTAAAGAACAATGAAAAAAATAGCAATTGTTTTTTTAATTTTAGTGATTGGAGCTTTGGTTTTTTCGTTAAATAGGAAAAATGTTCCCATAGCTTCTGTAGTTTCTAATGATGGTTTTTTGGGTGAAAAAGGAAAAACAGTTCAGGCCGAAGGCGACAAAATTTTAATCAATGAAAATGAGGTGAATGATGGAAATCTTCATTCTTTTAATTATTATTCACCAAAAGCAGGTAAAAACCTTTATTTTTTTATCCTCAAGGCTTCTGATGGAACTTATCGGGCGGCCGCCAATGCCTGCGAAGTTTGTTTCGGGACTAAAAAGGGCTTTACCCAAGTAGGCGATCTTATAAAATGCGAAAATTGTGGAACAACCTACGCTAAAGACCAAATTGCTGTCATAAAAGGCGGTTGTAATCCTCGGCCGATTAGCCGCAATATTCCGGTGGTCAATGGTCAGTTGGTGATTAGTCTAACCGATATTGAATCAATAGCTGACCTTTTTCAATGAAAACAAATAAAACCATTAAAGAATTTATATATTACGTTGAAGGAATGCATTGCGCGTCCTGCGAGGTTTTAATTGAGAGAAAATTATTGGAAATTAAAAAGATTAAGTCTGTTGAAGCTTCCACACCTCGCCAGCAGGTTTTGATAGAGTACGAGGGAGAAAGACCAGCCTTGGGGGAGCTGAACGAAATCTTTGTAAAGGAAGGTTATGTTTTTTATGACCAACCAGAGAAGAAAAATGGGAAGAAAAGTGGGGTATTTTCCCGAAGAGATTTTTTAATCATCTTAAGCACCTCTTTATTAATCATGATTGGTTTTCTTACCTTAAATCGGTTAGGTTTGGCAAGCTGGCTAAACGTTAATCCTTTTTCTTCTTTGCCGATGTTTTTTGTTTTTGGACTTTTGGCCGGAATTTCCAGCTGCGCGGCTTTAGTCGGTGGACTGGTTCTCTCTATGTCTAAACAGTGGGGGAATTTATATTCAAAGGGCAATTCTTTGGGGAAAAAATTCCAACCTCATTTAATGTTTAATTTTGGAAGAATCATTTCTTATGCCGTTTTTGGGGCGTTGTTGGGAGCTGTAGGCAGTAAATTACAAATATCAACAACTTTTACTTCTGTCCTAGTGATGATTGTTTCTCTAATAATGATTTTGTTAGCCTTGCAAATGATTGGTTTTAGAGCTTTTCGCAAGTTCCAACTGACAACCCCTAAATTTATAACAAGATATGTTGCCAATGAATCTAATTTTAAAGGCCGCTTTATGCCCCTTTTGATGGGGGCTTTAACCTTTTTTTTACCATGCGGTTTTACGATAACAGCCCAGGGTTTAGCCCTTTTATCCGGCGATCCGATAAAAGGAAGTTTAATAATGTCTTTGTTTGCTCTGGGAACTCTACCAACTCTCTTGATTATTGGCTTTTCAAGTATCGAGTTTTCCCAAAAACCCCATCAATCAGCTCTTTTTCTTAAAATTGCCGGGATTTTGGTCTTATTTTTTGCTCTTTTTAACATTAATTCCCGGTTAAACGTTCTGGGATTTGCCAGTTTTAATGATTTAAGTCTTCAAAAATCGGGAATTTCTAAAGAAGGATTTTCTCCGATTGTTAACGGAAAACAAATTTCAAAAATGGAGGCTTTTGCTTCTGGTTATCAACCAAATTATTTTAAGGTCAAAGCGGGAATTCCGGTTCGATGGGAGATTACAGACCGTGGAACGAGCGGCTGCACCAATGTCGTTATTTCCAAAAGTTTATTTGAAGGCCAAATTGACTTAAAACCTGGTGAGGTTAGTATTAAAGAGTTTACCCCCTCTACGCCCGGTAAATACAAATTTAGCTGTTGGATGGGGATGATTTCTGGGGTAATTGAAGTTGTTGATGAAAGCGGTTTATCGAATTCTTCTACTACAACTTTAAATGAAGATAGTAATTTAACTATACCTTCTGGTAGTAGTACTTGCAGTTGTGGTTGTGGAGTCAATAAATGAAAAAAGCGGTTTTAAACATCTTTGGTCTACACTGTGCTTCCTGCGTTGCCAACATTGAAAATGCCTTAAAAAATCAAGAAGGGATTAAAGAAATTAATGTTAATTTTGCTTCAGAAAAAGCCTATTTAACTTACGACCCTCATAAAATCAGCCTTGATGAAATCAAAAAAATCATCGAAAAATTAGGCTATAAAGCGCAGAAGGAAAATCCTCAAGAAATCAGCCATCAACATAATGAACAAAACTCAAACTTAAAAAGGCTCAAACATCGTTTTTGGACCTCTCTGATATTAGGCCTACCAGTTTTTTATTTGATGATGGGAGAAATTTTGGGCTTGCCCGTTCCTGGTTTTTTGGCAGAGAGAATGGAGATTTTCCAGTTCATTTTTGCCACGGCCGTGATAGCCATTAGTTTTAATATTTGGATTTCGGGAAGTAGAAATTTACTGCGCTTAAGACCCAATATGGACTCCTTGATTTTTATTGGGACTGCAGCCGCTTATTTTTACAGCGTGGTTGTTTCAGTTTTGCCTTTTTTGGGCTATAAAGCGGCCGGAAACAACCTTTATTATGAAAGTGCTATCTTCATTCTGATTTTCATCAATTTAGGAAAGTATTTAGAAACTCTAACTAAAGGCAAAACCAGTCAGGCGATTAAAAAATTGATTGGCTTACAGCCTAAAGAGGCAACTTTATTAAAAGGCAAAAAGGAGATTAAGGTCCTTGTCGTCGAATTAAAAATAGGTGACCTTATTTTAGTTAGACCGGGGGAAAAAATTCCGGTTGACGGAATAGTTATTGATGGTTATTCAGGGGTGGATGAAAAAATGATTACGGGGGAGAGTCTGCCGGTAGAAAAAAGCAAAGGTGACAAAATAATTGGCGGAACACTTAATCAAACGGGGAAACTGGTTTTTAGAGCCACCAAGGTAGGGGAACAAACAATGCTGGCCCAAATTATTGAAATTGTTCAACAAGCGCTGGGGACAAAGGCGCCCATCCAGCTTCTGGCTGATAAAGTTTCTTTTTACTTTGTCCCTGGGGTAATAACAATCGCCATCATTGCGGCTTTGATTTGGTTTATTTTGGGCCAGCCGACCGGATTTGTTTTTACCATTTTTGTGGCTGTGTTGATTATCGCTTGTCCCTGTGCTTTGGGTTTAGCCACACCAACAGCGGTCATGATGGGAACAGGTTTAGCGGCTCAAAACGGTATTTTGATTAAAAGCGGAAAAGCTTTAGAAATCGCTGACAAGGTTAATATGGTTGTTTTTGATAAAACCGGAACCTTAACTAAAGGGGAGCCAATTGTAACTGATATTTTTTCAAAGGAAAAGACTAAACTAGAAATTTTAAAAATTGCCGCGACGATAGAAAAAAGTTCTGAGCATCCATTAGCCCAGGCTATAGTCAACAAAGCCAAGGAAGAAAAAATTAAACTTCTTGAGGCCCATGATTTTCAGGCCATTCCCGGAAAAGGTATCCAAGGCAAATTTAAAGAACAAAAGATTCTTTTAGGGACAAGAAAATTAATGAGTGATAATAAGGTTGATTATCAATTTTTTGAGAGGGAGATGGCCAAATTGGAAAATGAAGGGAAAACCGTGATGATTTTGACGGTAGATAGTAAGGTTTGGGGTTTGATTGCCGTGGCTGATGTTTTGAAAGAATATTCAAAACAAGCAGTTGAGCTGCTTCATAAAATGGGTAAGAAGGTAGCGATTTTAACCGGTGATAATCAAAGGGTTGGTCAAGCTATAGCCAAACAGCTCAATATCGACAAAGTTTTGGCTGAAGTTTTACCCCAAGAAAAAGCAGCTGAAATAAAGGCTTTGCAAGATGACGGAAATACAGTGGCCATGGTCGGCGACGGAATTAATGATGCGCCTGCTTTGGCCCAGGCTGATTTGGGAATTGCCTTGGGTTCGGGGACAGATGTTGCTATTGAAACAGGAGAAATAGTTTTGATTAAGAATGATTTGCGTGATGTTATTAAGGCAATTGACTTAAGCCATTATACACTGCGAAAAATTAAGCAAAATCTCTTTTGGGCTTTCTTTTACAATCTGGTTGGTATCCCGATAGCCTCCGGTATTTTATATCCATTGACTGGCTGGCTTTTAAACCCGTCGGTGGCTGCAGCCGCGATGGCTTTTTCTTCCGTAAGTGTTGTTTCCAACGCCTTATTGATGAAAAAATATCGAGGTGTCGGTAATTTTTCTTCTTGAGTTTCTTTTTAATAATCTGTTATGATAAATTAATTATGATGTTTGATTTAACTGGTAAAAAAGCTTTAGTCACTGGAGGTTCTCGAGGTATTGGACAAGGTATTGCTTTATGTCTGGCCAAACAGGGAGCAGATGTGGTGATTAATTTTCATTCCAAAGCCCAGGAAGCGGAAGCAGTGGTCGCGACCATTAAGGCCCTGGGACGAGATTCTTTTGCCATTCAAGCTGATGTTTCTGATTTAGAAAGCATTAAAAAAATGTTTGAAGAGGTAAAAAACAAATGGGGAAAATTAGATATTTTGGTAAATAATGCCGGTATTCTTCAATCCAAGCCTTTTGACCAAATTACTGGCGAAGATTGGGAAAAAATGATTCATACCAATTTAAGAGGACAATATTTCTGTTCTCAAGAAGCCATAAAGTTAATGGGACAAGGTGGAAAAATTATTAATCTTGCTTCAATTTCTTCCGGCGGGGTAGGTATTGCTTATCCGCAAATTTCTCACTATACAACTTCAAAAGGGGGAGTGGTGGGGATGACTGAAGCCTTGGCAGTGGAATTGGGGCCAAAAGGAATTAATGTCAATGCTATTGCCCCGGGTGGAATTGAAACCGATATGACTAAAGATATGCTATCTGATGAAAAAACGAAACAGGCGATGTTAATGCAGGTGCCTAAAAGGAGAATGGGCAAACCGGAAGATATTGGGGCGACCGCTGCCTTTTTAGCTTCAGATGAAGCCGATTATATTACCGGAGCGGTGATTTATGTTGATGGTGGTTGGCTGGCAGCTTAAGGAGAATTTAAAAGCTGCTCTTCTTGTTTTTAAGAACTAACTTTTATGATTATTAATTTGAATGATAAAAATTTTGAGGAAAGTGTTTTTAAGGCCGGTCTGCCAGTCTTGGTGGATTTTTGGGCGCCGGGGTGTGGGCCATGTCAAATAGTTGGCCCGATTATTGAAGAATTGGCTAAAGAGAATGAGGGGAAAATAAAGGTGGGGAAGATTAATGTTGACGAAAGCCCGCAGGTAGCAGGAAAATATGGGGTAATGAGTATTCCCACTATGATTTTATTTAAAGAGGGCAAGGAAATTAGAAGGAAAGTCGGATTTGAAAGCAAAGAATCTTTGATTAAACTAATTTCAGATTTATGATTTATGATTTAATCATTATTGGCGCCGGCCCGGCCGGATTGACGGCTTCCATTTATGCCAGCCGTTATCAAATTAAGCATTTGTTGATTGGCAGTCAGTTAGGGGGGACGATGGTGTGGGCCTCAATGGTGGAAAATTATCCCGGTTTTGAGTCAATCACCGGAGCTGATTTATCTCAAAAAATGATTGAGCAAGTCAAAAAATTAGGAGTGGAAATCAAAAATACCGGTATTGTCCAGATTAAGCGAAAAGAAACCAACTTTGAGTTAAAAACAGAAAATGACGAACTGATTGGGGCAAAAAGTTTGATCATTGCTACTGGTACCCAAAGACAAAAATTAAATATCCCTGGAGAAAGTGAATATTTAGGCAAGGGTGTTTCTTATTGTTCGACTTGTGATGCGGCTTTTTTCAAAGAAAAAATTGTGGCGGTAGTGGGCGGTTCTAATGCCGCTGTCATGTCAGCCATGCACTTGGCCGCTATCGCCCAGAAAGTTTATTTGATTTATCGAAAAAAACCCTTAAGGGCCGATCCAATCTGGGTGGAGAGAGCCCAAAAAGAGTCAAAAATAGAGATTATTTATGAAACCAATGTCATGGAAATTATGGGTGATGACCAAAAAGTCACGGCTTTGAAGTTAGACCGTCCTTATCAGGGTAACGAACAACTAAAAGTTGACGGTCTTTTTATTGAAATTGGGGGAGTGCCAGGAACAGAGTTGGTGAAATTGTTAGGGGTGGAGTTGGATGAAAAAGGCTACATTAAAGTTAAGCCTGACATGTCAACCAATATTGCCAGTGTTTTTGCCGCCGGTGATGTGGCCAATGCCGCTGGTGAGCTACAGCAGATAATTACCGCTGCTTCCGAAGGTGCCTTGGCGGCCAATGGTGTTTATCAATATTTGAAAGAAGGTGGGAAATGAAAATTATTATCGATAAAAATCTTTGTATTGGTTGTGGGACTTGTGTGGTCATTGCCCCCAAGACCTTTAAATTAGACAATGAAGGTAAAGCCGAAGTCCTCGAACCGGTGGGGGACAATGAAGCCACAATTCAAGATGCTATTGACAGCTGTTCGGTAACTGCGATAAAATCATCAGATTGATGGATAAGAAAAATTTAAATTTAACAACTTTAATTTTAGCCGTTCTTTTAGTCGGTGTTGCTTTTTTTGCCGGGATGATGTGGGTGAAGAACCAAAATTTAGAACAAGGGAAGACTCTTGGTTCTAGTCAGGCTGTTCAAAAAGGGGCTGAAGTTCAACCAACTCCAGAGCCTTTAGAATCAACCATTGGTGGTTTTGTTTTAACCAAAGACGAGGTCTGTCAAGAGAATGGCAAACCCTCAATTTATTATTTTGGTTATTCTGGCTGTCCTCATTGCACTTGGAATCATCCGATTATGCAGGCTGTCGCTAAAAAATTTCCGACCCAGATTGTTTTCCATGATGATATGGATAAATTGGATAAACTGTCAGACGCAGACAGGGAAATTTTAAATAAATATCAAGAAATTCATGGTGGGGGGGTTCCCTTTTTTGTTTTTGGTTGTAAATATGTTCGGATTGGCAGTGGTGAACAGGTTGGCCAAGTTGAAGAAGAAAAAAACCTCACCGCTATTATTTGTAAATTAACCAATAATCAACCAGAAAAAGTTTGTGCCTCAGTTAAAGATTTGGTTGAACAAGTAAAATAATCCCCTTATAATCTTATTAGACATAATTCTTAATTAATAATATTTTTTTCCATGCTTGAGCAAATTTTTCTAAACCAGCAACTTGACCCTTTGGGTGTAACTAACTTTTTAAGGCAGACTATTCATTGGGCTGTTGCTCATGGTTATTCTTTGGAGGTTTTGCTTCTCCTTTTACTTTTACCTTTGGCGATTACCTTAGTGGCTTTGGTCAGATACTTGGTTGGTATTCAGGGTTTAGGTGTTTTTATGCCGGTGATGATGGGAGTAGTTTTCTTATCAACAGGGATTATTCCTGGTTTGCTTTTGTTTTTAGTGATTCTTCTGATTGAGATTTTAGTTATTTTACTTTTACGTAAGTTAAAAATCCATTTTATCGCCAAAATGGCTTTGGTTTTATTAGTTGTTTGTCTGGGCTTTTTGCCTTTCCTGCTTTTATCAACAAGATTTAATGGTCCAAGTTTATTTAACTCAGCTTTAATCCCAATTTTGATTCTAATCCTAGTTGGTGAAAATCTAGCTGAAGTTCAGTTAAGAAAAACACCCAAGAAAGCTATTCGGGCGACCATAGAAACCTTAATTTTAGCCTCTTTAGCCTTTTTCACTTTGAATTCCATGGCTTTAAAAAGAATGATGCTTCTTTATCCAGAAGCAATGGTCATCTTAATCGCTATTTTGGATATTTGGATAGGTCAGTTTACTGGTTTGCGGATGCTGGAATATCGCCGCTTTCATAAATTATTGAAAAAATGATAACCTCTGCGAATGTTTTAGGTTTAAATGCTCGTAATCGTCTCTTTTTGTCATTAAATAAAAAAGAAGGGCGAAGGGTAGCCGACTCTAAGCTTTTAACTAAAAGATTATTAAGGAGACATAATTTACCTACACCAGCAATCTTGGCTATCTTCCGGACCCCAAAAGATATTATGGATTTTCCTTGGGAAACTTTGCCTGATAACTTTGTTCTTAAACCCTCCAAAGGTTTTGGGGGACAAGGGGTAGTGATTGTCAAAAGAAAAGCCAAATGGGCGGGAGAATGGTATTTAATGGATGGTTCGCTTATCACCACTCAGGATTTACGATTCCAAGCCTTAGAAATTTTATCCGGACGTTTTAGTCTTCATAATGGTTCAGACGTGGCTTTTATTGAAGAGCGGATTAAGATTCAAAAAATCTTTGCCAAATATGTTTGGCATGGCGCGCCGGATATTCGGGTGGTGGTTTTTAATAAAGTGCCAGTGGCAGCGATGTTACGTTTACCAACTAGAGAGTCACAAGGTAAATCTAATCTTCATCAGGGAGCCATTGGAGTGGGAGTTGATTTGGCTACCGGTATTACTACTCACGGCATTTTAGATGGTCGTTTCGTGAAATTTATTCCTGAAACAAAAAGAAAGATAAATGGACTAAAAATACCTGATTGGAGTAGGATATTGACTCTGGCAGTACAGACTCAGGAAGCAGTCCAGGCCTTAGGTTATTTAGGGGTGGATATTGTTTTGGATAAACATCATGGCCCAGTGATTTTAGAGTTAAACGCCCGGCCAGGTTTGGAAATTCAAAATGCCAATTTAGCCCCATTAAAAAAAAGATTAGAAAGGGTAGAAGGTCTAGAAGTTAAAGATGCCGAACATGGGGTGAAAATTGCCAAAGCCATTTTTGCCGCAAGGTTTGCCGATCGGGTAATGGTGGAAGAAGGAATAAAAACAATTAAAGTTTGGGAGAAGGTCAAAATTGTTACTGGCGATAAGAAAAAAGTTGAAGTCACGGCTAAAGTTGATACTGGCGCTTGGAAAACCTCTATCGATAAAAACTTAGCGGAGAAGTTAGGGATTCTTAAAGCCAGTAATGTCTTATGGACCAAGATTTATAAAAGCGCCCTAGGTCAAGAAAAAAGACAAGTTGTCAATTTAAGTTTTCTTTTAGCTGGGAGGAAGATAGAAACCATTGCCAATATTGCCAGTCGAAAAAATTTACGAACACCCCTGATTATTGGTCGACGTGACCTAGAAGGTTTTTTAATTAAACCGGAAAGGAATTGATGAAAAAGCTGCTTAATTCGAACGATAGTAAGAAAAAAGCTTTGCTTATTTTAGTTGGTAAAATTGGCCCTAAAAAAGAATTTTTTACGGAATATATCGCGAAAAATTTACCAAGTGATAACAAGGTGGTTTTGGCGAGGTTTTCGGATTTAATTTTTACCATCGAAGGAGAGAAAATAGAAATTGCCATTGATGGAACAGATTATAAGATTCAAGATTTTGACTTGGTTTATTTTCGCCGGGCCGGTGGCACTTTTCTCTCCTTGGCGGGAACATTGGCAGTTTGTCTTAAGAAGTTGAGAATCAGATTTTTTGATACCACCTTTAGAGATATTGGCCCAGCCGGTGATAAATTGACTTCATATCTTAAGCTGTCTTTGGCTGGTCTGCCAACCATCCCGGCCTATTTTTGTTGGCATACTAAAATTGAAGAAAAAAGGGAACAGATTATCGATAAATTGGGCTTACCTTTAGTAGCCAAACAACTCTCTTCACAAAGGGGTAGGGGAGTTTTTTTAATTAAGGAAATTGACGATTTTAAAATTTTGAATAAAGATTTTCCTGAAGGTGAATTTCTCTTCCAAAAATTTTATCCCAACGAGAGTGAATACCGCCTTTTGGTTTTAAGTGAAATGATTGGTTCTTTTGAAAAAAAGTTGGAGATTAGCGCCAAAGAATTTCGTCACAATGTTGGTTTGGGTAGTAAAGAAGAATTCATAGATATCAGTAAAATTTCCGAAAAGATGAAACAGATAGCCGTCAAAGCCGCCAAGGTCTTGGATATTCAAATTGCCGGAGTGGATATTTTGGTTGACAACAAAGGCAAAATGTGGATTTTGGAGGTTAACCGTGGTCCTGGCTTGACCTATGATCCTCAAATTTCACCAGAACTGGATAGTTTAGCCTCTTTTTTTAGTCAAGAATTGAAAAAAACCGATGGTGAGTAAAGTTGGAGTCTGTTTTTCCAAAGAATTTACTGGTCGAGACCCCCTTGGCCATATTGGTAAAAAACTTCCTGTTTATCTTCGTTTTTTGACTTTATGCCAAAAACAGGGTTGGGAAGTTTATGTTTTAACCCGTAAAACTTATCAGGGAGAAGGAGTTTTTGCCGGGGCTTGGTTATTTACCAAAGGCAAATTTAAACCTTTAAAAAAGACGATTAAAATTGATTTGATTTACGATCGGGCAGGAGGAGTTAAATTTCCGCCAAAAGAAAAGACAAAAATGAAAGTAGTCGATAATAGAGATTTTAAATTGCTTTGTTGGGATAAATGGTTGGCTTATCGGAAACTTGGTAAATATATGCCCCAGACTTTTTGGGTGGGGGAGAAAGATAATTTGGCTTCGATTTTACCACAAATTAAAACCGATTGGGTGGTTTTAAAACCCTACAATGGTCTAAGAGGGTTAGGGGTTTTTATTGGCCCAAAAAAAGAGGCGATGAACTTTGAATTTCCGGGAAAATTTAAAAAATATATTGCCCAAGAATTTGTTGACACTTCGGGAGGGATACCGAAAATTACCATAGGCTTGCATGATTTGCGAGTTGCAGTGTTAAATGGGAAACCGGTTTGGAGTCGTATAATAATTCCACCTCAGGGAAGTTTTAGTGCCCATACGGCGGGCGGAGGAATACTTAAGGAAGTTGACTACGAATTGGTGCCTGACTTAACGAAGAAAATTGTTTTAGAAATTGCCCCAAAATTTTATCGAGAATATGATAATCCTTTCTTTAGTTTAGATTTTGGTTTTGATAAAAATGGCAGACCTTGGCTTTTTGAAATTAATGACCAGATTGGTTTTCCTCTCTGGGAGATGAAAAAGAGAGATTTTTTTCTAAAAGAGTTAGTTAAAAATTTTGCCCAGAAATTAGAAAAAGTTAAATGAAAAAAATAGCCATTGCCATGTCAGGAGGTGTAGATTCAGGAGTAGCCGCGGCTTTGTTAGTTAAAAAAGGCTATCAATGTATTGGTTTCCATATGCATTTATGGAGCGAGACAGTAAAAGACAAAAGATTTGAAAACAAATGCTGCAGCACTGAGTCTTTGGAAGCGGCCAGAAAAACCGCCCATCAGTTGGGGATGCCTTTTCAGGTCATTGATTTTTCTCAGATTTTCAAAAAGCAAGTGGTTGATTATTTCTTAAAAGCTTATGGTTTAGGCTTAACCCCTAATCCTTGTGTTTTTTGTAATAAATTTATTAAATTTGGTGTCCTTTTAGATTATGTTTTAAAATTAGGCTTTGATTATTTGGCGACTGGGCATTATGCCAGAACGGAAAATGGGCATCTTTTGATGGGGAAGGATAAAGCCAAAGATCAATCCTATTTCCTTTATAATCTTCAGCAAAAACAATTAGCTCATCTTCTCTTTCCAGTGGGTAGTTACCAAAAAAAAGAAATTGTGGCGATAGCAAAAAAATGGCGTCTTTCGGTGGCTCATCGACCAGAATCTCAGGAAATTTGTTTCTTGCCGGAGAATGATTACCGACCTTTTTTAAAAAGACATATTGCCCAAAAGATTATTCCCGGAGAAGTGGTCAATGTTCAGGGTAAAACGATAGGAAGACATCAAGGTTTGCCTTTATATACGATTGGTCAAAGACATGGTTTTGACGTGGATCGTCAAAGCCAAACACCTCTTTTACCCCCATACTACGTGATTGGTAAAAATATCAAAAAGAATCAATTAATCGTTGGTTTTGGGCAAGAAGCGGAGAAAAAAGAGTTTGAAGTAAAACAAGTTAATTGGCTTAACCCTTTAACTCAAAATTTCTTAAAATGCCAGGTTCGAATTAGGCATCAAGGAAGTTTATTGGGGGCGAAAGTTGAGAAGCAAAAAACGAAGCTAAGAGTCATTTTAGATGAGCCTGAACGAGGGGTTGCCCCCGGCCAGGCAGTTGTTTTTTACCAAGGAGAAAAAGTCTTAGGGGGAGGTTTAATTCGTAATTGACAAGAATGAAGAAAAATGATTTAATATCTTTATCTATGACTTAAAGACTTTGCCAAGTGGTCCGCCAGCTGGCGGAAGGGTTTTAACCCCGCTTGGCGGGGTTTTTTAGTCCTAGTTTGCCCTTTGACAATCAAGAAGTGGTAGGAATTTTTTGAGAATTTGATCCTGGTTCAGGATGAACGCTAGCGGTGCGCTTTAGGCATGCAAATCGAGCGGGGTCCGCAAGGACCCAGCGGTGGACGGGTGAGTAACACGTAGGAATCTACCTTCTGGTGGGGAATAGCTCCGCGAAAGCGGAGGTAATACCGCATAACTCCGCAAGGAAAAAGGGCTTAACTGCCCGCCGAAAGATGAGCCTGCGTCCTATCAGCTTGTTGGTGGGGTAATGGCCTACCAAGGCTTTGACGGGTAGCTGGACTGAGAGGTCGGTCAGCCACAATGCTACTGAGATACGGAGCATACACCTACGGGTGGCAGCAACCGGGAATCGTGCGCAATGGACGCAAGTCTGACGCCGCGACACCGCGTGGAGGATTAAGGCCTTCGGGTTGTAAACTCCTTTTATTTAGTCACATGATTGGATGAATAAGCACCTGCAAACTACGTGCCAGAAGCCTCGGTAATGCGTAGGGTGCAAGCGTTATCCGGATTTATTGGGCGTAAAGAGTTTCGTAGGCGATTGGCTAAGTTTTTGGTTAAAGCCCAAAGCTCAACTTTGGAAAAGCCAAAAAGACTAGCTAAATAGAGGAAATCAGGGGGTGCCGGAACACTCGGTGTAGGGGTGAAATCCGTTGATATCGAGTGGAACACCAAGGGCGAAGGCGAGCACCTGGGATTTTTCTGACGCTGATGAACGAAAGCTAGGGGAGCAAAGCAGATTAGAGACCTGCGTAGTCCTAGCCGTAAACAATGTTCGCTAGCTCTCTTTGTTTTACGAAGGGGGCGTAAGCTAACGCGTTAAGCGAACCGCCTGGGGAGTACGGCCGCAAGGCTAAAACTCAAAGGAATTGACGGGGACCCGCACAACCAGTGGAGCATGTGGTTCAATTCGAAACAAAGCGAAAAACCTTACCTGGGCTCGACATGCTAGTTGCATTCCGGCGGAAACGTTGGAAGCCTTCGAGGGTACTAGCAAAGCTGCTGCATGGCTATTTTTGACGATGGCCCTCCGATGGGTAACTGTCGGAGCAAAACCGGCTCATAACGGTGAAACCCTCATTGATTTCGGGTAATCTTCGGATTATAATGAATCAAAAGGGTAATACCGTGGGAAGCAAAGTTTATTTAAAATCAGCCGAAGACTTTTATATTTTAGGTCTTTGGTTGGCAGATGGATATTGGTGGTCAAGTTCCTTCGGCCTTTCGTCTACTGATAAAAGACTAATTAAAAGATTTGGTTGCTATCTTAAAAAGATTGCTCCAAACCATCCTTTAAAAAGAAGAATTTATAAGATTGGTAAAAATCAGAAACGAAAGAAAGAAGCAGAGCACCTTTATATCAACAGTAGGACAATTACTAGATTTTTTTTACTTTATAAAAAGAAGAAAAATTTTCTTGTCCCATCTCATTTTCTTCTAGCTTATTTGGCAGGAAGAATTGATGGTGATGGAAGTATTGATCGAAAATATCGGTCAGGGATAAGAATTGCTTATGGTGATAAAAAAGATGCTGAGCATGATGTTTTACTTTTCGGTAAACAAAATGTAAGCTTATATTTCTATAAAGCTGCTGGAACTTGGGTGATTTATTTAAGAAAGAAATTTCGCGAGAAAATCATCAACAAAATTGCCAAATATTCAATAAAACTTTGCCCCGTAGAGACTTCTCCCAAATAGGGAGGGATAGTAGTTAATTAAAACTATTATAAGACGCCGGTCTCCCGACGTAACGTCGGGATGATGGTATAGTCCGATCCTCTAAGAAATTAGAGTAATTATTAAAAATTTTAAACGGCACAAAAAGAGGTCGTCAGCTCGTGCCGTGAGGTGTTCCCTTAAGTGGGGTAACGAGCGCAACCCTCGTCCTATGTTAAATTTTCATAGGAGACTATCCCGACTTTGTCGGGGAGGAAGCAGAGGATGACGTCAAGTCAGCACGGCGCTTATGTCCAGGGCTACACACATCCTACAATGGCGAAGAACAATGGGTTGCCAAACCGTAAGGTGGAGCTAATCCCTGAAATTTCGCCTCAGTTCAGATTGAGGGCTGAAATTCGCCCTCATGAAGTTGGAATTGGTAGTAATCGCGGATCAGCATGGCCGCGGTGAATACGTTCTCGGGTCTTGTACAAATTAAATTGCGCCTTCCGGTTATAATTCCTAGCAGTAATGTTTAGTGAAACTAGCGCTAAAAGCGAAATAACATCCTTTGTTGGCAACAACAAAGTGAAGAGGGTTAAAGTAGCGGTTTTTAGCTTGAAACTAAAACGGCTTTTAGAAATGACGATCCTGCGTACAAATGGAGAAATTCTAGTTCTTAATTTTCTAAAAGTAAATGGGTTCGAGATGAAAACAAAAAGGAATTATGATTACGAAGGGAGATCCGTTATTGACTTTAATTGTTTTAAAAAGAATAATTAAAGTAGGTTTTAGTGTGAACTAACACCAAATAAATAGCGGAAGTCTGCAGAGGTCATAGTATCCCAATCTTAAATTGGGAGAAGGACCGAATCTATCCTACCAAAATATATGGCTGTTTATAAGATCATTAATCCTTGGTATCTTGTCGGTTTTACCGAAGGAGAAGGATGTTTTGCCATTACCATTACAAAACATAAAACCAAGAAGACCAAGAAAGATGCTTGTTTATGTTTTGAAATTGAATTAAGGGCCGATGATCGACCGATTTTGGAATTAATCCAAAAAAGACTAGATTGCGGTCGGATTGTTTTTCTTAATTATCAAAGATATGGTTGGAAACCTCACGTTAAATTTGTGGTAAAAAAACAACAAGATATCTTTTTTAAAGTGATTCCCTTTTTCAAACAGTTCCCTTTAAAAGGGAAAAAGGCAAAAGATTTTGAACTTTTTTGTCAAGCCGCGGAGATTTTTCGCAGGAAAGAACATCTGTCGGAAGAAGGAATAAATCGATTATTAAAAATTAGAGAATTTATGAATAATCGACGGCCAATATTGGGATAGAATTTCGCTAGGGTGCGGGAAAACCGCGTGCCCAGTGAGTAAGGATAAATTTTGAAGTAATTCATTTTTTAATCCTAGAACACCGCCCGTCAAGTGAGCAAAGTCGGTAGCACCCGAAGTCTGCCTTTGGTGGATCAAGGTGAGATCGGCGATGAGCACTAAGTCGTCCTATCAGAGATAAGTGCGACCTAGTCGAGTAATTGACTAGAAAAATCTAACTGTATCGGAGAAGCCCAAACGTAAAGTCGTGGGTAACGCCGAGGGAAGTCGTCCGCCAGTTGGCGGATTGACCCCGTAGAGACTACACGTTGGCCCCTTCAATCTTTGAAGGGTGAAGACATAGTCCATGCCCCTAGTAATAGTGGGAAAAACATGAACAAGGTATCCGTTCTGGAAGGAGCGGATGGATCACCTCCTTTCTGGAGTGATTTACGGTTACGTTTGGTTTATCTGAACGTAAGAAGTACACCCGAGGTTTTGTTAGTTGAACTCGTTAAAAAATAACTAATATTTCCTACCACTTCTTGGTTGTTAAAAAGAAAGCCCATTAAATTGAGCTTTCTTTTTTTGATAAAATAAAAAGATGAGAAAACTAAACGTGGCAGTTATCCTTTCTGCAGGATTAGGTTTACGTTTTGAAAAAAATACTAATAGCCATCCAAAACAATTAGCTAAAATTGCTGGCAAAACTTTACTGGGGCATATCCTTGAAAAATTCGAAAGAAACAAAAAAATAGATGAAATTATTCTTGTTGTAAATCAAGAAAGTAAAAAAATTCAAGAAAAAATCATTAAAGAAAATAATTTTAAAAAGGTCAAAAAGGTTGTTCTTGGCGGAGCCACAAGACAGGAATCATCAAAAAATGGAATTTTTGCCTGTGATCTTAAAAAAACCGGGAAAGTTTTAATTCATGATGCCAACAGGCCATTTGTTTCAGATGAAATGATAAATAAAATTATTAATGCTTTGGATATTTATAAAGCGGTGACTGTGGCCATTCCTCTCGTTGATACACTCTTAAGAGTAAATAAAAGAAATTTTATTATTGATATCCCCAAAAGATCTCATTTTAGGCGCGAACAAACACCGCAGGGATTTGACTACCAAACAATTAAAAAAGCTCATTGTTTAGCGGTAAAAGAAAATTTTTATGAAGCGACTGACGATTGTGGTTTGGTAAAAAAATATGAGCTAAGTGATGTTTTTGTAATCCAAGGAGAAGAAGAAAATATGAAAATTACTTATCCCATTGATCTTCTCATAGCCAAGAAATTATTTCAGATTAAAAATTTAGGGTAAACTAGCTTCAGAAAGTCATCAAAGAGGCGGTTTTTTGATGGTTAAATTTAATTAAGAGCTTTTTCGATAGGAGTATCTTTGTTGGGAAACTTTAATGACCTTTTCCCTGTTTTGATTTTTGGATTGAGGCAGGGGGAGAGTATAGGCAAAAAATGGTCTTGAGGTGAGGTTGTCAACTGCGAGCTTGATAATGATTTGGAAATTAGAAAGACCAACTAAATCTTTTTGGGTAAAAATACTGCCGAATTCTTTTTCCAAAATAAAGCCGTCTTCGGCACCGACCAGGAAAGACATTAATGTTCCGGCGTTGCCCAAGATAGCTTTTTGGACCGGCAGATCAATCTGGGCCATATATTGATTGGCTAAACAGAGATTTAAACGGTATTTTCTGGCTTCCGATAAGATTTTAATAAAAGAATCGGTGGCAAAATTTTGAAACTCATCAACATAAAGATAAAAATCTTTGCGCTGTTCTTCAGGGATGTTAACTCGGTTCATCGCCGCCAGCTGAATTTTACTAATAATCATCGCTCCTAACAAAGCGGCGTTGTCTTCACCTAAACGCCCTTGCGATAAATTAAGAATTAAAATTTTGCCTTCGTTCATGATTTTTTCCAAATCAATGGTTGATTTTGGCTGGCCGATGATTCTGCGGATGGAAGGGGAGGAAACGAACTGGCCGACTTTATTTAAAATTGGCCAGATGGCTTCTTGTTGTAACCTATCCGGCATCTTTTCAAACTCATTTTGCCAAAAGTTATTTAAGACGGGATCGTTTAATTTTTGAACGACCTGATGGCGAAAATCTTTTTCGGTTAAGATTCTGGGAACATCAACCAAAGTGCTGCCCGGAGTTTGAGCCAAAGTTAAAAGAGTATTACGCAGGATGTGTTCCAAGCGGGGGCCCCAGGAGAAAGCGTAGATTTTGTAAAAAATCGAGATAATACCGGAAGAAATTAATTCGGCTTGGGTTGGGTCATTAACTTCCAAAATGTTAATTGTAAAAGGATGCTCCTTATCGGACGGATCAAGGTAACAGACATCATTGATACGGTGAGAAGGGATATAATCCAATAAAATTTCCGAAAGGTCACCGTGGGGGTCAATGACCGCTAAACCGTGTTTTTTCTTCATGTCATCAATGGCCATATTAGCAATTAAAGTGGATTTTCCGGTGCCGGTTTTGCCGATGACATACATGTGACGCCGGCGGTCTCCCTGTTTGATGCCAAAAGTAATAACCCGGTTTTTATATTCTGTTCTGGCGAAAAAGTTAATTTCCTGCTTTTGCTCATCATTTAAGTTTAAAGAAACAGGCAGATTTTCCGGCGCTTCGGTTAAAACCTGGCGGCCCCAGGCAATATTGGGGATTTTGGTTTGGATGCTAGGGAGGTGCCATAAGCTGGCGGTTTCGGAAATAGTTAAAATTTGAAATTTAGGAGTGAATTCGGCCGAACGCTGGAAAATGGCCTGCTTGAATTTGCCTTTTTTAATAAGCGGGGCTTTTTGAAAGACCAAACCATTGCCGTCGCCGCGGGTAAAGATGGCAAAACTGCCAGCCAAGGATTTTAAAAGACTTTGATTGGAAGCCATAATTCTCAAACCCACTTTCAAACCTTCTTCTTGTATCTTTTGGCGGATAAGAGCTTCACCCGGTAGCGGCCGGCGTTCGGTTTCACTGACTTTAATACCAGCCTCCACGGTTTTTTGCGCTTGTCTTTGCCAACCGGAAGGGGCTTTTTGGATGACCAATTGAATAAGAGTTTTATCATTTTCCCCACCTTTGGACATCACCGCCAAAAGGCTGGCCAAAGGATCGGTTTCCTGAAATTCTTTAAGAGTTTTCAAAGGATAATAAAAACTATTACTCAAAACCATTTGACCAAAAGACAAATTTTCTGTTGGCCAAGAGGGAAGATAATCGCCAATCTTGCTTAAGACCGCCAAAGGGTAAGAAGCTAAAATTTGGCTTTCAAAATAAGACAGCATGGATTCATTAAGCACCACGCAGAAATGAATTTGCTGGCGGTCGCAGGCAATCTCCAAAGTTAAAGATTCTCCCTGGCGACCACGAATCTGATCCAAAAAAGAAGGAGAAGATAAAATGCGGGTGAAACCGGAGAAAAGAGGTATGGCCGATTCCATGGCGTATTCATTTTCCCGCGGGACTTTGATTTCCAGAATAATTTTTTGTTCCATACCTTTTTACTAATTATAGCAGATTAAAAAAGAAAAATGATGATAAATTGTTTATGTCCTATAACTTGACTTTTAAAGATGTTTATGGTATGATTTTGAGACTTGGTTGCTCATTTAAAAATTTTTAAGAGAAAGGATAGGGAGATGAAGGGATTAAAATGTTTTTTAATTCTAGTGGCAATTTTTTTGATTTTATTAGTTAGTTTAGGTTTTTCCAGCGCCACGAAAGAAATTTACATTGGATTGGGCAGGATTAGCTATGAAGAGTATGGAGGTAGAACTTTTGATTTTAAGATCAATGAAGTTTGGGCCAAAGACTTTGAGGGAGCGGAAACTTATACTTTTAGCTCAACGATAAAAATTGAAGTTTTTGAGATAAAAACTTACAGATGGCCTTTTCCCTCTTTTGGAATTATTAAAACGGAATTTCCTATAAAACTTGACACAATTGAGTTTAGTCCATACATCATAAATAATGGTAATTGCATCAGTTTTGTTTATGATCTTTATGGGCCAAGGGATAACCGTACCGAGAATCTAAAAATTTGGATTCAAGATTCAAGTTCGAATGGTAAGAAATTCGAAGCCAAAATTTAAATATAGCAGCCAAGGAAGCGGGGACGTTAGTTTGAAGCTTAAAAACTTCTAAAAACTAATTGTCTTCGCTTCTTTTTTTGCCTAGATTTTGCTTCAGATTTATGTTAAAATTTTCTAGTTCGGACGGGTAGTTCAGTGGTAGAACGCTTCTCTGATAAAGAAGAGGTCCATGGTTCGATTCCATGTCCGTCCACTTAAAACTTTCCCTGGTTGACAGTCAGAATTTTGTCTGTTAAAATCAATCTCGTCGGTAGACAGCTTTTTATGAGAATTCAAATTCAATCCTTAATTAACAAGAAACGCTTTTGGCGTGGTACATAGGGTTGATTAAAGCACTTTAAGTGAAGCTGGCTACGCCAGCTTTTTTAGTTCATGGGCTCATAGCTTAGTTGGAAGAGCGCCTCGTTTGCAACGAGGAGGTCGGGAGTTCGAATCTCCCTGAGTCCACCGTTCTTTGAAAAGTGAATAGAATTTCCTGTTAACAACAGGAAAGTAAGATAAATCAAAGCTACTTTAATTAAAGCAGACAACGAATGTCTTGGCTGTTTGAGCCGAAGAAGGACGTTGCCGTCAACGATAGCGTCGGGGAGGTGACAAGCAACCTGCGATCCGGCGGTTTCCGAATGGGGAAACCCTCGCTTTAAGCGAATCTTGCGCAAGCAAGAGGGTAACCACCCGAACTGAAACATCTAAGTAGGGTGAGGAAGAGAAAACATATGTGATTCCGTGAGTAGCGGTGAGCGAAACCGGAAGAGCCTAAACCCAGATTTTTCTGGGTGTTGCGGGGCAGAAAACATGGGATTGGTTGAGGATAGGGGAAGGCCTTGGAATAGGCCGCCAAAGAAAGTGAAAGCCTTGTACTTGAAATCCAAAACCACTCTATTCTGTTCCCAAGTACCACGGGACACGCGTAATCTTGTGGGAATCCACCAGGCCCACCTGGTAAGGCTAAATACTCAAACAGACCGATAGTGAACCAGTACCGTGAGGGAAAGATGAAAAGTCCCTATGAAAGGGAGTGAAATAGAACCTGAAATTGTCTGCTAACAAACAGCCAGAGTTTTAACTTCGGTTAGAATAATGGCGTGCCTATTGAAGAATGAACCGGTGAGTTTTCAGGAGCCGCAAGTCTTAGCCAGTTTCTGGCGGAGGCGTAGCGAAAGCGAGTCTTAAAAGGGCGCTTAACGGCTGTTGGAAGACCCGAAACCGGGCGAGCTAACCATGAGCAGGGTGACCTTCGATGAAAATCGAAGCAAGGCCCGTACCGTTGTCTGGTTCAAAAGGCTCGGACGACTTGTGGTTAGAGGTAATATGCTTATCGAGCCCGGAGATAGCTGGTTCTCCCCGAAATATATATAGGTATAGCGGTGTTGTAAGTTTTGGTGGGGTAGAGCACTGAATGGTGTCAGGGTAGCAATATCTTGTCATCAATCAAACTCCGAATACGCCAAAATCAAACACTAGTCAGTCTTGCCGGGCTAAGCCGGTGAGTCGAAAGGGAAACAACCCAGACTTTCATCTAAGGTCTCTAAATTTTACTTAAGTGTGTTAAGGAAGTGAAGTTCCTAAAACACCCAGGAGGTTGGCTTAGAAGCAGCCATCCTTTAAAGAAAGCGTAACAGCTCACTGGACGAGGAATTTTGCGCCGCAAATTCAGGAGGCTAAAGTAAATACCGAAGATGGAGACCTGACTTTGTCAGGTGGTAGGGGAGCGTCAATATCGCCGTGAAGCCCAGCTGTAAGGCGAGGTGGAGTGATATTGAGTGAGAATGCCGGTATGAGTAGCGAGATTCCGGTGAGAATCCGGAACGCCGCATGTCCAAGGTTTCCCACGTAATGTTTGTCAGCGTGGGGTGAGTCGACCCTAACCCGAGGCCGGATTGGCGTAGGGGATGGATAACAGGTTTATATTCCTGTACTTTGGTTATTTCGTTATCAGTTAGGGAGTGACGGGATTTGATAAACAAGATGTCATTATGATTTGGCATCCAGACAACAAGTCAGTTTTAATAGGCAAATCCGTTAAAATGACGGCAAGTTGGATGGAAAGCCCTGAGGTTTCGAAGGGCAATCTTGTTGATTTAAGTTTCCAAGAAAAGCTTCGTGACGAGAAATAATCAAAATCGTACCGCAAACCGACACAGGTGGACTGGACGAGTAGTCTAAGGCGGACGGGAGAAGGGAGTTTAAGGAACTCGGCAAAATAGCTGGACGTAACATTTGGAGATGTCCTACCCTGCTAGTCAGGGTCACAGCAAAAGAGTGTTTACCGACTGTTTAACTAAAACACAGGTCTCTGCAAAGGCGAAAGCCAAAGTATAGGGGCTGAGGCCTGCCCAGTGCCGGAAGGTTAAAGGGAGGTCATTTTTGGCTGAACTGAAGCCCCGGTAAACGGCAGCAGTAACTATGAAATAGTCGTAGTTGAGTGATCCTTGTATTTGATCACCATCGTCCAAACGATGAAAAACCTAGCCAAATGCTGGAAAATCCGTACCGTTACAAACGGTTGAAGTATCTGACGTTACCATGTTACAATATTGATACATGGTGAAAATGCGATCAGTGCGGACAATCAGCAGGAAAGGTTTTAACCGAGATAAAAAAGGATGGTTTTTAGCTGGATTTGTAGAAGGAGAGGGAAGTTTTAATGTTTCCCTAAGAAAAAAGAGTGATTATAGATTAGGTTGGCAAGTTGTTTTAAGTTTTAATGTTTCCCAAAAAGATAAGGAAGTATTAGATTTACTTAAAAAAGAATTAGATTGCGGGATTATTAAGGTAAGGAAATTTGATGGACTTCACTCTTTAGATATTACTAATCCAAGCGAAATTATCTATAAAGTCATACCTTATTTTCAAAAATTTTCTTTATTTTCTTCTAATAAAAGAAAGAATTTTAAACTTTTTTGTCAAATTGCAAATTTGATGGGAAAAGGAAGCCATAGAACAATTGATGGTTTAAAGAAAATTCTTACATTAAGAGAAGAGCTAAATGAAGGAAAAGGTAGAAAACGGAAATATGAATATGATGATGTTTTTCCGGTTAAAAAATCCTCAGAGACTATACGCTAGGATCCGATTTAAAATCGAGATATGATATAGTCCGATCTCATGGGCGACCATGAGACTCCGTACACAATCGGAGCTTTGTAACAAAAATGAACTGTTCTCCGGTAGA
>Ga0268276_1001407_pt1 | contig 23865 bp, 26 predicted proteins | sample saktaG_4_FD_190145 | JGI IMG/M metagenome (GOLD analysis project Ga0268276, IMG submission 190145) | Saline water microbial communities from Sakinaw Lake, British Columbia, Canada - sak_2010_1_5_45m | ecosystem: Environmental > Aquatic > Non-marine Saline and Alkaline > Saline ... | reverse complement strand
GAGCAGAGGTAAGTTTGCAGCATCAGTTGGATTTGTACAAAAAGATGTAATCACTGAATATGTAAGAAATCAGAAGGAGCATCACTTAGGAAACCCCACACTTTAGTGTGGGGAGGACGTCATAACAGGGATATTCAATTCTCCTAATGTATCTATTAACCAGCCAATATTCAAAAGACGTTCGCCCCCGTCTGTCCTCACGGAATAACCGCTAATTTTTTTTCTCAATTCTTTTAATTTAGATTTTTCTAAATCTCCAAGAACGTTCCCTTTTACCAAAACAATTCCTTCTTTGGCCCTGATTCCTAAACTACACCCCAGGTCTATATAAAATAATTTTCTTCCCTCTGGAGAATCTAAAAAGATGAAATTATCCGCTTTTCCTTCTACATCTTCAACTCTTAATAGGTCCCTATAAATACTTTGTTCATCCATCTGTTCTCTGCATGCAGGATGTGTAGGCCAGGACTTTTCAAGAATTAGCTTGGAAACAAAGTATCTTCTGTGGTTCTCTCCAATCTCGGACTTTTTTTGAGTTATAAATCTAAACATATCGGGTCTTGTTAAAACATAGTAAACAGGCACCTTTAATCCAAAAAGCTTGAAAAGTTCATTTGTGACTGCTTCGTATACTGGCTGATTTTTAGCATTCAAGTATATATTAGAGGGAAACCTTGAACCTCTTGGGCAGAATTTAAGATATGCTTGAAATGGATTTCCCAATCCAGAAATCAGACATTTTCCACCTGGATTGGAACCAATTTTACTACCTTGGACTTCAATTTCTAAGCTCATTGAATTAGATGTTCAAGAACATTTATAAGCCTTTCTATCTGTTCTTACTAGATAGTTACAAAAAACAATAAAAATAGGCGAGTTATCTCTTTTTCGTTTTTTTATTCAATTTGCTCTCCAAATAGACTGCGATGAAAGAGGTTATCGCTACGAAGATGGCAAAGCCACATAGGACTGAAGGGAATCTAGTATTCAAAAAGGGAAATATGACCAGGAACACCATTGTTGGAACAGTCATAAGAAAGACACCAAAAATATAAGCCAGGTCTATCTGTTTTTTTATCTTGTTTTTTTCTTTTCTAAAATGAAGGTAGAATAGCAGACAGCTTACAACAATAAAACTAAGATAATATAGGGTATAAATCATAAAAAGAAGATTATTTGGGATAGCGCCTGCTTGATTAAAAAGACTTTGGACTTCTACGAAAAAAGTTTGGCAGCTTGCACTAGTTATCATTCTAAAACTAAGAGCAAGTATCCAGAATATTGCAGGAATAATATAAATAAGAAAGTAGTGAAGGTAGTTTGGCTTTCTATTTGTAAATTTTAGTGCAATATTCAATCCCACAGCTGGCAAGAGAGTGTAGGTCATAAAACCAAGTCTTGCCCAAAAGAAAGGACTCCCCGATGTACAGAGCATGAACTCTGTGAATTGATAAAATCCGAGGATATAGATGAGAACCGCAGAAAAGTTTCTTAGTGTTGTTTTTGGAAATGCTAAAAGAAGAATAGTCGCTAAAATGAATTCAGTAATCGCTACAGTCAACGATATGGTCGGTGTGAAGCACATGTAAATATTTGGTTTTGAGGATTAATAAAGGTAGTGTTTTATTGGTGAAGATGAAATGCTCCTGCCGAACTCTCTACCTTTTTGGCATCTTAGTGAGATTTGTGGGGCAAAACACCAGAAGGCATTTAGCCAAAAATCTTTTTTATTATAATATTTTGATTATTATGATATATTAATAGCGTCGAAGTTTATATATTTTTCTGTTTTATTATGTTTTTGGCATGAAACTTTCTCCAAGTTCTTTTTCAATGTAAACTGTATCAAAACTAGAAATTATATCAAATCTATTCTTTAATTCTTTCATAATCATATGAAAATTATCATAACTCTTGACTTCAAATTCTAATTCTAAGTCCCATGCACCTATTGATTTTGAAACTCCCAAAATCTCCTTAATTGAATAAATATACCTTAAAAATTTTTCTTCTTTTTCATTTGTCTTATTCTGATAATAAACAAAGGCTTTACAGTAAAGTATTTTTAATTTTTCTCTGTTTAAGCCTAAACGAAAAGCCCCAATAATGTCTTTTTCTTTTAATTTTTTTATTCTTTGAATAACTAAACTTGAAGAAATGCTTATTTTTTCAGCAATATCGATTATAGGAATTCGGGCATCTTTCTCAAGTTCAATCAAGATTTTCTTATCAATATCATCGATTTCTTCTTTTTTTCCCCCTAGACCCCAAGAGATATCATCTTTATCATCAATAAGCCATTTTCTATGGTGTATTGTAGCTTTATTAAATACAGAAATTGCTCTTTCTGCAACAAACTGACTATATTGGTTCATAAAACTATCAAGAATTTTATCAAATTCTTCAATACTCTTAGAAGCTATTCCGAAAATAAGGTCCCATCTGCCTGAACATAGAATGACCCACACTATCTTTTCTTGTTTTTTTAAATAATCCAGAATTTCATGTTCATTCTCTTTGTTCAATGATCTAAACCTTAGATAGACTTTATGAGTCAAATAACCCAATCTGGGAACATTAATATGGGGAAAGAATCCTGAAATGATTCCTTCATCAAGCATTTTCTTTATTCTATAGTTCACAACTTGCTTGCTTGTTCTTATCTTCTTAGCTATCTCTGAATCAGATTGTCTTGAATTCAAGTCTAGTTGATTTAGTATCTTCCAATCCTTTCCGTCGAGATTTATTATTTTAGTTTTAGCTTTTCTTATTTCTTCTACCATATTTTGTCATAATAAACTTTAATATTTAAATCTTTTCATTTTGACAATATCTTATAAAGAAAATTATATTAACCCGGTTTTCTATGTGTTACTATCAAATAGTAATTAACAATAAATCAAACACAAAATAAAAATAAAGAAAATGACAAAAGAAAAGCAAACTCTAGAACAGAGAACGGGGGGAAATGTTTGGCAAATTGAAAAAGCCAAAGCTACTGTTACTCTTGAGGTTCGATACGTTCCTTACGAACGGAAAAGTTTTTTTGTAATTGATAGGGGCTATAGACTAGATTCAATATTAATTAAACTTGAAAAGAGTAAAAAAGAAAAAACATTAAATTTAACTGGAGGAGATTTAAAAAATTTATTAGTAGAATTGGAGGGGCTAACTTTAAATCAAAAAAGAGTATATTGTCATAAAGATATGAGTGACAAGTGGGCTCGATATCATGGGGGGGCATATAATGGAGATCATTTTCCTTATGATTATTTATCTGAAAAAGTTTCTCAAGAAGCTAGTAAAAGATTTGGTGAGAGGTTTAATGGTCAAAAAAGCAAAAGACTGCCTTATTGGGTAAGGAGGGGTATAATAGCAACTCCCGAGAACAAAGAAAAATATTCTCACCCAATTAAAGAAAAATTTGCTGTTGATATAGATCTTCCAATAGGTTCTTTAGAAATAAAACCAAATGGAAGAATAGAAACCCATACAGAAGAAAAAAGGGCTAAAGAATTAAGATCTGCTTATGCACAAAAAAAATTAAACACAGATGATGTTCTAGATAGATTGAAAGAAGATCCAATTCTTTTAAAATACTGGCCTGCGAATGAAGTCAAAGAAGAATTGATTAGAGAAGGAAGATTAGAAGAATTAGCAGAAGCGATAAGTTTGGGAGTTATATCTCAAGAAGGAATTACAAAAGATAATAAATTAAATGTTATTTCACTACATCGAGCAGGAGTAGATATTGTTCCATATCTTAAAGAAAGAGCAGAATGTAGAACAGATTTAGCTTTAGATCTTGTTTCTCAATTGTATCGAGAAGGATGTTCACTAAAACCAGAAGAATTAATCTCTATTTTGCAAAAAGCAGTTGGATCAATAGGAAAAGATAAACAACATGCAACAGAAGCTGTACAAGCATATTCTAGTTTTACTGGTCCTCTTTTAAGAGAGTATAATCGGCAAAGAAAGCTGTTAGGTGAAGACTAGGATTTAAGAAATGAAAACCCTAAAACAATCCACACGAATAAGCAAGAGCCAGAAGAAGGTATATTTCTAATTAACCCTGCATGGATTCATCTTGACGAGAAAGAGGTTCAAGATAAATTAGAAAAAGGTGAAAAACTCTTCAAAGTCAAGGTTGAAGAACTCTAACTTACCCCTACATTTTACTTAAAATAGAAAGATTTATAAATATGTAGAGGTAAGATATCTCATGATATTAAAGAAAAAGCAGATAGGGGGGCAAACTTACTTTTATTTGGAGCATAGCTTTAGACAGCAAGACAAGGTACAAAAAAAAGAGATTTATCTTGGAAAAGAAATCCCTAAAGATATTGAAGAGATTAAGAAGAAATTTATCTTTGATATTTACAAAGAAAAATGGTTTGAGATATTTGAAAAAATAAAGAAGAATTATTCTAAAGAAGAAAAAGCAACACCAAAATCAGCAAAAGAGAAAGCAACTGAAACTTTTGCTGTTAAATTTACTTATAACACACAAAGGATAGAGGGGAGCAAATTAAGTTTGCGAGAAACAGCTAATTTGCTTGAGAAAGGAATAAGCCCTAAACAGAAGCCACTTAGGGACATAAAAGAAGCTGAAAGTCATAAAAAAGTGTTTTATGATATGCTAAATCATAAGGGAAATTTAAGTATGCAAATCGTTCTTTATTGGCATAAAAAATTGTTTCAAGAAACAAAAGAGGATATTGCTGGAAAAACAAGAAATCATCAAGTTGCAATTTCTGGAAGCAATTTTAAGCCACCAATTTCCTCAGAAATTGAATTTTTATTAAAAGAATTTTTTGATTGGTATAATCAGAACAAAGACAAAATGAATCCCGTAGAACTAGCTGCCTTAGTTCATTTAAAATTTGTCACAATTCATCCTTTTTCAGATGGAAATGGTAGAATCTCTAGGCTAATGATGAATTTTGTTTTAAATAAGAACAAAATGCCGATGTTAGATATAGCTTATACAAATAGAGACAGCTACTATACTGCATTAGAAAGAACCCAAGTAAAGAAGAATGAATTAATTTTCTTGCAATGGTTCTTTAAGAAGTATTCTAAAGAGAACAAAAATTTTGCATGATTTCCCAGAGCTTTTTCGAGTCTCTGTGAAATCACAAGATCATATCATGCTCCCACCGAGCTAAGAATGGTTCTGTGATTTTCAAGGAACCTTTTTTATTATGCTACTGATACAGAGACTCTGGACTTTAAATATCTTTCGTTTTTCCGTCGAGAAAGCTTCCTATTTATCTCTTCTAAAGTATATTCAATTCTTGCAAGCCTAGAATATTCATCTAGTTTTCTTCTGCATAATTCTGAAAATGAAATTCCCTCTAAAACTGCCTGTCTTTTTAAGTAATCAATAAAATCACTATTTATGTATAGATGAATCTGTGAGTTCTTTTTCATTTTTCTTAACAACTATTTTTGAACTTTGCAAATCGTTCAATAATTTAGTTAATATTTGTATAGAACCAGAAGGATCTATTTTTTCAGAATTTATCTTCTCATTTTTTTCTTCTAGACTAAATGATTTTTCTATTTCCATGTAATTCAGATATTCCTCTTCTTTAAATATCGAGCAACTCAATTTTGGGTATCCATTTGGGTACACATTTGTATACCCATTTTTATGTTGGGGGGTATTTATAATTCGTTTCTATGAATTTTTTATGAAATGCATATTTTGTGATAAAGAATTAGAACCAGACGAAGAGGAAACAGGGACGTGTTCTACTTGTTATGAAGTCATGCAATCAATACATCCAAAATCTAAACTTAAATGGAGGTTAAAATGCCACAAAGAAAATGCCAAAAAGCTAAAGCTCAGAAAACAAGAACAATAGTTTTGCTGTCTTTTGTTGCGGTGTTCATGTTTGTGAGTCTATTGAGTGTAGTAAGTGCAGCCACAAATGAGCAATTCGACCAGATCTTGCAACCAATCCAGAATGTGTATGATTTTGTAAAATATGCAGTTACAGTAATTGCTGGCTTGGTCTTGATTTTTGCCGGTTACACTTTTATTACTAGTGGTTCTGACCCTAAAAAGAAAGACTCGGCAAAGAACATGATAATGTATGTTGTGATAGGGCTCGCTATAATTTGGGCAGCACCATTAATTGTCAAGCTTGTATTAGGAGTATAGGCATAACCAGAAAATGAAGAAATGGTTTACTCTGCTAGTTATTGCTCTCCTTTTTTCCTTTTTATTTATCGCAATAGCTCATGCAGAAGAGAATCAAGAGGAGCCACCAGAACAGCCACCATTTGATCCAACCATCTTAGAGATACTTGTAGGTTTTATCCTAGGCATTATTAATGCACCTTTACAGCTCTTGCTTGGTTGGATTCATAGCCTAATGGTTGAGCCAGTTAATCCTAGTTTATTCTCTGGAATTTGGTCAATCATCACTTACATCCTCTCTTTATTTTATGGATTAATCTTATTGTTTATAGGATTCAAGTTCTTATTTTCAGGTTATTCGCCAGAACAGAGAGATAATGCGAAGAGAAGCCTTACAAATATAATCATCATGATTGTCCTTATACAATCTAGTTATATCCTCTATTGTGCTGGCTTAGAGCTTTCTGGAGCCTTGACAGGGGTTATTTTCAAGATGATAGACCCAAACTTCTTCCTTTTTACTATAGATGGCATCCCAAATATCTTTTTGCAGTTCATTTTAGAAATACCTTACATAATCCATTTAGTTTTAACACTGGTTCTGTTGGCTTTAAGGTACATAGTAGTTATTTGTGGAGTTGCATTATTTCCAATTGGGATATTCTGCTACATGATTGAACCTTTACAAGGTTATGGAAAATTAATCTTAAATGTGCTTTTAGTTATTGCAATTCTTCCTTTCTTTTATGCAATTGTCTTTCTGGCTTCATCAATGCTTCTCGGAATCCCAATATTCGCGAATATGAAAATAATCCTCATGATAGCATCATTTACAATAGTAAATTTTGGAACACTAATCGCTTTAGCTTTTGTAATAATAAAAGCAGCGATGAAAGTCATTACTCCTGTTATGAAAGTGGCTAGTGTTGTGGCAAAGGTGGCTGCACTTTAAAATGTATGAAATCCCTCAACAATTAGAGTATAAGGAAAAGATAGTGTTTGGTTTGACATTTACTCAGTTAATCTATGTTCTGATATTCTTTCCTATTCTCTTTGTTATAATATTCAAGATAAACGCCAGTTTGTCTACTAGAATCTGCATAGCAATATTTCCTGCCCTATTAGCATGCGGGTTTATCTTCCTTAATTTATCCTTTCATCTCAAAAACTGGATTATCTGGTTTAAGTCAAGAAAAGTGGAAACTAAAGAAAAGATGGAGAAATGGTTTTACATCAAAGAAATAAAAAATAATCTTATTGTTACAAAAAAGAAAAAATTAGCGATTATCAAAGTAGAGCCAATTAACTTTTCAATCAAACCACAAGGTGAGCAAGAAGCAATAATCCTTTCATTTCAAAAGTTTCTTAATTCTTTAGACTTCCCTGTTCAGCTTTTAATGACCACTGAAACTCTAAACCTTAGAGAGTATCTAAATAATTTAAAGAAAAATATTGATAAATCAAAAGGTAAGGTTTTTAGTGAGTATAAAGAGCATATCAAGAAAATCATTAAAGATAATAGTGTAATGAATAGAAACTTTTATCTTATTATCCCCGAAACAAGCAATATTGACATTCAAGTTAAAATATGTGAAGATAGGTTAAATGGATTGAATCTGAAGACTTCTCGATTAAATGATCAAGAATTAGAAAAAGTTATTAAAAAAATCTGCAATACTAAAACGGACTTATTGCCTAAAAAGATTGAGAATGCAGTTGATTTTCTCAAGATAGATGATAAGCTCTTAACAAGAGTTATTTTTGCTCATGGTTATCCAAGGGTTGTTGAAGCAGGTTTTTTAGACAGAATAGTAAGTTGTTCAGGTAATTTTGATTTATCTATTCATATTGAGCCATATCCACTTGAAACTACAATAATCAACATAAATAAAGAACTGCAAAAACAAAGAGCTGATTTGTATTCTGCGAAACTTAAAGGGCAATTTAATCCTAGTTTAGAGATTAAGTATGAAGATACTCAAAAAACTTTAGAGAATTTGCAAAAAGGCAAAGAGAAGCTATTCAATATTAGTTTTTATGTAAATTGCAAAGGTTCCAACAAAGGCGAACTAGATTTGCTCACTAAAAAGATAGAATCTGAACTTAATGCTCTTTTGATTATCCCAAAGCAAGCCAGATTTAGAATGATTCAGGGGTTTAAGTCATGCCTTCCTTTATGTGAAAATGTTCTTGGAATGAAAAGAAATGTAACAACTCCGCCCCTTTCAGCGTTCTTTCCATTTACTAGCTCATTTTTCAAATATGATAAAACAGGCATTTGGTTTGGCTCAAACAAGAACAAGATTCCAATCATAAGAGATATTTTCAAGCTTTCTAATGCTAACGGGATTTGTCTAGCTACTTCTGGCTCTGGAAAGAGTTACATGGCTAAGTTGTTCATTTCAAGATATTTGTTAAACGGAACAAAAGTCATGGTAGTTGATCCTCAAGGCGAGTATTCTAATTTGGTTAAGATGTATGATGGCCAGAGGATTGATCTATCAAGAACTTCCGAGACCATGATTAATCCCTTAGACTTAATGGGACATGACTACCCTGAAAAGAGGCTTGCTTTGATGGATTTAATGCCAGTTATGTTGGGCGAATTAACAGAACCTCAAAAGTCTTTCATTGATAGGGCATTAACAGAATGTTATGAATTAAAAGGGATATCCATGGATAGAGAAGAAACTTGGAATCGCCAACCACCTATTCTAGGAGATCTTTTGTATGCTCTTTTGAAGATAGAAAAAAGAGCTACTGCAATGGAGAAAGGCACACTAAGGAGCCTGATTAACAGACTTGATATTTATGTTAATGGGGTTTTCTCATTCATAAACAGGCAGACTAAGATTAACTTTGACAATAGATTTGTGTGTTTTGATATTGGAAATCTGCCTAAGCAAGTTAAACCAACTATGATGTTCCTTGTTCTTGACTATGTTTACATGAAAATGAAGCAGAATTTAGAGAGAAAACTCTTAGTTATTGATGAAGCTTGGGCTTTATTATCCAGAACAGAAGATGCTTCTTATATTTTTGAAATAGTAAAGACTTGCAGAAAGTTTAATCTCGGATTATTTTTGATTAATCAAGAAGTGGAAGGTATGTTAGAATCAGAAGCTGGAAGATCTGTTTTAGCTAATACTTCTTACACTTTGCTTTTAAGACAAAAACCTGCTGTTATTGATAGCATACAAAAGACATTTCATTTAAGTAATCCTGAAAAAATTCCTCTTCTAACTGCAGGAGTTGGAGAAGGATTATTGCTTATGGAAGATGAGCATTCTGAAATAAAGATAATTGCATCTGAACTAGAGCATAAACAGATAACAACAAACGCTGACGAAATTCTTAAGAGCAATAAAGGAAAAAAGCAAAAAAGTCAAGAACAAGTTAAATCGAAACAGCTAACTGCTGAGAAGGATTCACAGAATCCAGCAGTTAGCGTTAGCATAACTGTTGATAAAGATAAAGGGTTTTACAAACATAGTGATTTGCAACTCGAAGATATTAAGTATTTAGTTAGAAAGCATTATCTTGAATACTCATTTTACAGCATTATTTCTAATAAGAAAGAAAGATACATATTAAAGCCAAATTATAATGAAAGTCCTCAACACTTTTTCTTGGTTCATGATATTGAGAATTACATAAGAAAGTTTACAGATAAAGTCCAAACATTCAATACCCTTAAACCAGATATTGTTTTTGAAGTTAATAATAAAAAATATGCAATTGAAGTTGAAACAGGAAAGCTTTATGATAGAGATAAGAAAAAACTCCTTGAAAAAGTAAAAAACTTGAACAAGTATTATGGAAATAATTGGTTTTTTGCAGTTACAAACAGAAATCTTGCTTCCCAATACTCCAAATTAGGAAAAACTCATGATAAAAGATATGTTGCTCAAGAAATCTTGTCTTTATTCCAAAATAAGCAAAGTGACTCTATTAAGTCACCTGAGTTTTTAGCTGATTCTGGTGGGTGCTTGACGATAAAATCATCAAAAAATACAGTTAAGTCACCCCACTTAATATCTCTTAACAAGAAACACAATAACAATCAAACACTAAATTCAGGAGGTAAAACAAAATGGAAAAAAACTTCAAGAAGATTGAGCCAAAGCAAGTAACTTTCAGCAAGACAAGAGTAGAGCAACTCAATAAGCAACCTATCTTAGAAACACAGATAAGCAAGAGCGAAGATGGCAAGTGGATTATTCATAAAACAATAGTCACTGACATCAAGCCAGTAAGTTATTTTGAGAAAGTTTTGTTCTAGGGGTTCTTGCGCCCACTGCGGTGGGCGCTTTCTTCTTATTTTAATACGCAGATTACTTTCTAAAAGTTTGAGATCTCAATTTTTTTATCTTATTTATAATTGAATCGTTAATCTGCGACTTGGTTCTCACATATGGCTCAAGAGTATTATCATGATTAAGTTTTTCTTTTAGAACCACTGATTCGTCATATTGTCTGAGGGTATTAAGTCTTTTTAGATCTTCTCGGTTATAAATCTCTAATTCCTTAAGATCGGTGTTAGATTTTCTTTCATAACCATAAGTTTTACTATTAAATAATCTAAACATGTTTTCTTTCCTTTTGCTTTTCAGTTTTTCCCATGCTTCGGTGCTCATTCTTGGTGGGATGTGATTTAAGCCTATTACATCAACACCAAATCCTATGCTCATAAAATCTTTTGCAAGAATTGTGTTTGTATTTTTCATAAATTTTCCTTCATTAGAGTTTATTGAGTACAAAAAGGTTTTTTCTAATATGCCCAAATCTTTCATGATTCTGAATAAATTTCTTATCCAGCTAGGATTAGACATAATAGACCTTCCATCAAAATCAATCACAAATGACGTGACTCCCTTCCCATAATAATTATTTAAAATCGCTTGAAGAAATTGTCGTGGCATTTTTGAGGGGATTGTTCCTATAACTGCTTTATGATTTAGACTTGAAACTATCTCTAGATATCTGTTTGTAAGACCCATGAATTTCTCTAAAAGATCTGGACCATTGGATTTACGGATTATAGAAGACCATATTGGAGTAATTACCACATCGCTGTTTTCATATTGTATGTCTGATAATGCTTCAATATGTTGTGTCTCAGGTATTTGTATGTCAGAATAGTCAACATGTAAAAAATTAACTCCTTCTGTTTTCTGATTTGCTAAGGTACTATTAACTGCCCTCTCATAAGATTCATCGCTCGCACAATTATTTAGTGTTTGGAATGAAAATTTTTTGTAAATCTCATTAATTTCGCTAATGGGGTTTTTTTTGTAGCTTGCTTTTATCGGGGTAACTACAGATTTCCCCCCAACATTCAGGCTCATTTGTTTAAAAAGAAGATTCTCATCTAATCTATTCAGTTGTATCTTTATATTGTTCATGATTTACTCCTGAGTCTCTCAATAAGCTCCGGGGTTATAAAGAAAGTGCTCTTTTTTAAATCTTCTATTATCTCCTCAATTTCTTGTTCACAGATAATCTTTCTAAAATAGAACCTTTTTATTAGACCGATAGTCCCCGTAATCTTGAAATCCGAGAAATTCTTAATTCCAGTTATTTGAAGAAAGCCGTTATCCTGTGGTAATTTTGATACCACCTCTCTCATTTTATTGTCATCAGTTATATAATAGTATCTTTCTCTTTTAGAGTGGTATAAAAACAATGCCACCAAGAAACTTGATATTTCTCCATTATGCAAATAAGGATATCTCGCTTTTAAGTAATCCATGCACCTTTTGCATATTGGGTGGTTATCCAAGTCTTTTACAGAAAGGTTTTTCTGAAATAGTATTAAAGTTTCGTTTTTGAAATACTCTCTACATTCTTCAGAAACCGCTTTTGAAGTAACAAATTTATAGAAACAACCACATTTTTCGAACAATTTGACCGAAGTTATTTCTTTTAAAAAAGCAGTAACACATGTATTGTCTATTACTTTTATTGTTGCACTCGCCATTTTATGTTATTTTTCTTTAATATTCCTTCAAAAGAATCTTGTTTTAAACCAGAAATCTGCACTGCTTTTCCAAAACTTATCTTTTGTTTTTTTAATAGTGAAATGGCAATGTTAACCCTTTTTTCTTTAAGATCTTCCCATTTAGCTGATTCCTTAATAAACTCGGGATAAGAAACGTATACAAAGACTAAAACTTCATCATCACTGAGATCATTAAGAAATTGTTTAAAATCTTCAATAACCTTAATTAAAGAAGGATTTGGTTTAAGACAACTATAAATCTTTTTTCCTTGATCCGTAAGTTCATATCGATTGCCCGCTTGATTAATTAATCCAAGCTTTATGAGGTCTTCAAGTACGTAATCTATGGTTTCACTATATGGTCCAAAAAGATGGGGTTCAAATTCTAAAAGATCTTTATAATCTTTGAATACATTAGAGACCAAAAAGAGAACTTTTTGTAGTTTAGTCCTACTTCTTAAAGGGGTATTGTCCAGAGATCCAACTACATAAATGATTACTTTTTCTTCGTCATTGAGATTCTCATAGACATTTTTTAATTCAGATTCCTCACTCTCTTTTTTCATAATATCAAAAAGGATAAGTTATTTATAAATCTTGGTTACTATTTCTTAAAAATAAAAACTTTCATTCATAACAATGAGCATTTTGCCTCAACCGCCCAAATCCAGCGTATCTTCTTATCTTAGAACTCATCCCTTTTTCCCTTCTATTCACTAATTGAATTTTCTAGTTTCCATTTCCTTACACTCCTTTTTGTCGCTTTTTTCATTTATTTATCTTACATACCCTAAACTCCCTCATTTTAGATTTTTTCCCTTAAAGCAAATAAGCTTTTCCTCGCCAGCCCAAAAATAAAGATTAAGTCTAGCCCCAAAGGGTTCCCACAAGACACGCTTCGCTTTAATCCTAATTTTCGCGGGCTTCGGGCTTATCTGCTTTGTCTTTCTTCGCAAGCTCGAAAAACACAGGGTCGCAACAATTACAGCTCGTTCCAGAGGTAATTCTTGCTAAAAATGTAAAAATCAGTTCGTTTCAAGTCGGGTATGATAAATAAATTTAGCAAAAAGCTGAAAGGAGGTAATTTGAAAAATGGAAAACGATGAAGAAAATGCAAAACAGATAGAAGTGATAGAAGCTGTAAAAGGCTACAATCCAGAATTCATAAGAAACTGCTACGCAGTCGGTCTTTGGATTTGGGCTGAGTTCAAACAGCGACTAAGCCAAGAAGAACTTTCGTTCTTGAAAGAACTTGGCTTTAGATGGAACCAGAAAAGAAAAGTCTGGCAGAATGCTTGCGGAGTAAAAAGAAGACAATCCGCAAGTGATCCTCGAACAAAATACCAAATCATTCGATTTGGCGAGGATTAAAAAAGGGCGAAAGCCCTTTTTTTTATTATACAATTAAATTAATTCATCAAATTTTTTAATCGTTTTGAAATTGACATCTATTGTCTTAAAATGTTCTTCTGCACATTTTATCTTTTGATTCTCTGAAGGTCTTAAATTTTCAAGACTTTCCACAAATTTAGTTTCTCTAACAAGATATAATTTATCTTTAGTTTTACCCTCTAAATCTCTTTCTTCGAAAACAATGGCCCAGTCTGGATTATACTCCCCCACTGGCGTTTCAACAACAAACCAATTTGGTAATTTTATGAACATTTTTACTTGATTATTGTCTTCTAATTTTTTTGCAAATTCTTTTTCACTCTCAGAATTTGGATCATAATACACCCCATCATAAATTGTTTTATCATTATAATCTGGGATTATATAATCTTCATAGGCTTCAAGGTTCTCAAACAGCTCCATTTGCCAGAAGTCTTTTAATTCTATATATTTTATTCCATTTATTAAGAACTCTTTTAGTTTTTCTTTAATTATTAAAGAAACAGATTGTATAAACTCTTGCGGATTTTCAAAAATTAGATTAAGATTATTTAACTTAGAAATTATTTCATAGAGGGTATTTTTAGTTAGATGGGTTTCATTAGAAAGTAATTCTATTAGGTTGGGTATCTCAAAGCTTTTATTTAATTCTTCAGCTTCATCTCCAACAAAAATAGTTTTTAGACCTTCTTTTTCATCTAATTTCAAAGCAACTTTTTCTACTCTAATCTTAATAGTCTTTATTGTGATGTCATTGATCTCTTTTACACAGTCTTTAATCAGGTTTGAGGTATCAATTTCAACAGCATATTTGGTTTTCTTTGATATTCTTTTCCATAGTTCATTAAACTCTGGATTTAACTTAAATCCTTTTCTGAGTTTTAACAATTTTCTATTTCTCGCATTAGCTGGTTTTGGTGGAGCAATTAGATCACCAAACTCCTCTTTGTATTCTTGTTGAAGTTTTGATACATAATCAGAATAACTCTCATTTGCTATTACCGTTAATATATTAAAATCTAAATCGGTCATTCTATCCCCATTTTGATTTACAGGAAGTCTTACTCCTCTACCGATTTCTTGCCTTTTTTTCATTTCAGAAATAGTTTCATTTAAAGTGCAGATATTGAATACATTGGGGTTATCCCATCCTTCCCTTAGAGCTGAATGAGAGAATATAAACTGGGTAGGTTCTTCAAAAGAGAGAAGTCTCTCTTTGTCCCTCATAATTAAATCGAAAGTATCTTTATCTGATTCCATACCTGAGTCGCTCTTAAAGTTTGAAAAATATCCCGCGTGGACAGTATTCACATCTAAATCTTTGTATTCTGGGAAGTCTTTCTTTATTTTTTCAAATTCTTCAATAAATGTTTTTCTTATGAATCCATCTTTTTCTGTATAATTCGCAACCCGATCAATAAAAAATAATGACAAAACCTTTATTTTAAATGATTTTAGTATCTCTTGTTTTCTAAAATGCTCTTCAAGAGTATGTTTTATTTGGATTCTCATGAGATCTTTTTTATCTCCCCCTATTTCTTCTCCTTTCTTTAATGTAAATCCATTTGAAAATTTAATTTGGTTATATCCCGCATGAATGCCTGTTACAATAAAGTCTTTGTATTCTGTATTATCTGTTTTTCTAAAGAGATCATCTCCTTGTTTGATCATAATTGATTTAACTTTATGTCCATTCTTTTGTTTCTGGTTTAGTTCTAAATTTGCGCGGATACCTCTTTCATCTGCAATAATCTCAATACACTTCATGTAAGCTTTATTGAAATCTTCATCTTTTACAACAGATAAAACTTCAATTTTCTTCACCAATCCTTTGTTGTAAGCTTCTACGGGAGTTAGTCTATAAATTAAGTTATAATAATTTTTATGCGTAGCAGAATATCTTAATTTAAATGAAGGTTTAAGTTTTTTTAAAGCCTCTTTTGCTTTTTCGCTTTCCATATTTTGAGGTTCATCTAAAATTAGAATTGGATTAGTTTGAGAAACTAAGTCTATTGGTCTTTGTCCACTAAGTTGGTCTATACTTTGATTCATAATGTTATTATCTTTATTAAACGAATCTAAAGTCATCACTAAAATTTCTACATTATTATTTCTTGAGAATTGTCTTATTCTTGAAAGCTTACTTGAATCATATTCGCAAAAGTTATAAGAAATATTATCATAAATTTGTTTTAAGTGTTGTTTAGTTATTTCTAAAGTCTTTAAAACTCCTTCCCTTATTGCAACAGAAGGAACAATAATTATAAATTTTTTGAATCCATATTCTTTATTTAGTTCCAAAATAGTTCTTAAATAAACATATGTCTTTCCTGTTCCAGTTTCCATCTCTACAGAAAAGTCCATTCCTTGAAGCTCTTTCACTTCTTTTATCTTATTTTCTTTTTGAACTATTTTCAGATTATCTAATATTTTTTTATCGGAGATTGACTTCTCATTAGCAACTACCCCATTTTCGGCTATAAATGGGAGAGAAGAAGAGACATTCTTTTGTCCCTTGAATAAGTCTATTACAGATTGAATTGCCTCAATTTGGTAATCAAGTTTACTATCAAATTTAAATTTCATTTTAAATAACCTTCAAATTGCATTGGATTGAAAGATTCTTCTTCTTGCTATCACTTAATCCTTCATCAAGGCAAATTAACATATCCTCCTTTTTCAATTTTAATTCATCTAAAGTTTTATCTTTTATTTCGGGGTCTAAACATATATAGAAAAATGATTCGCTGTCTGTTACCTTATAGACCTTGTTTGTTTTAATCTCTATCTTTGTTATGTTTGAGTTTAAGCTATATCCCTCTTTAATTATGCACTCATAAATAACATTTTCTTCTTTGTATCCAGTGACTAAAGGGGTTTTGAAAAGCTCTAATTGTTTCTTTAGCTCTTTGTCACTCTTACCTTCATATTTATCCCAAATCTTATAATTAGACTGGGACAACTTGAATACTTTGAATCCTTCTTTTGATTCAAGAAGTTTTATTGCTTTTCTGATTCTTTCTTTGGCTATATCTGAGATAGTTTTGAAACCTGCCTTGTAGGCTTTAGAGTCTTTATCAGTTAGTTCTGGCAGTTGAACAAGAATGAACTTTCTTTTGGAATCTTGTTCTTTGTTTAGTTCCAATGCAGAATGACCCGTTGTCCCAGAACCTGCAAAAAAATCAAGGATTATATCATCCTGATTTGAACCAATAATCACAAAGTGTTTAATTAAAGAGACAGGTTTAGGAAAATCAAAATATCTATCTCCCAGAAGAGATTCTAATTGAAGACTTGCTTCTTGGTTTGTTCCAAATTCTATTCCAAGTAAATCACTCGATATTTGACCACCACTTTCATTCAAATAAATCTTTCCGTAGGGCTGTTCATCTCCCCCATGAGTCCAGTAGATTCCTCCGGATTTATCCAAGTTCATGAAATCTGGTTCTTTGATCATCCATGGGCCTTTTAATTTTTTCCCTGAAGGAGTTTCAATAGTGAAATTATGCCTTCCTCTTGTTTTGTGAAGAAGTATCGCTCTTCTAAACTGTCCTTTTTCATCGGAATATCTATATTCTTTTATTGCCCTTTCTGTAAGCTCCATTTTATTTAATTTTACTTTTTCTATATTTTTTGAATAACAAATAATATACTCCTTAACTCTTGCAATTTTTCCGATATTTGCTTGATTATCTGTTTTTCTCCAAACAATTTCTGCTACAAAATTCTCTTCTCCAAAGATTTCATTCATAATCATTCTTAAATTATGAACTTCATTATCATCTATGGAAACAAAGATCACTCCATCTTCTCTTAACAAGTTTCTTGCAACAAACAATCTTGGATACATCATGGTAATCCAGTCTGAATGAAATCTCCCACTTGTTTCAGGATTAGATGTTAGCTTAATTCCATCACCATCAACTTGACCTGTTTGTTCAAGATAGGCTTTAATGCTATTCTTGAAATCATCTTTGTAAACAAAATCCTTTCCAGTATTGTAAGGAGGATCTATGTAAATCATTTTTACTTTATTGAAGTAAGATTTTTGTAACAATTTAAGGACTTCAAGATTATCTCCTTCAATGAATAAATTTTCAGTAGAATCAAATTTAACCGACTCGTTTTTAGCAGGAACTAAAGTTCCTTTTGAAGTGGTTTGGATATTCTTTAATGCTTCCTTTCTTCCATTCCAATTAAAAGAATACTTCTCATCTCTTGTATCTATTTCTTCACCAAGAGTTTCCTTTAGTTTATCAAAGTCAATCTTACCTTCTGAGAAGATTTCTGGAAAGAGATTATAGAGTTCAACCATCTTTTCTTCAGGTATATCTAAAGACTCTTTAGACACTTCTTTTGCACTATTTTTGACCATATTATTTTCCCTCACACCATTCACACCCTTCTTTTGGGCATGTTGAATTTAGCAACTTGATTGCACTATTAAATATTTTCTCGGCATTATTGACATTTATATTCATCTTGACTAAGGTCGTATCAAATACAACTTCTCCTGTTTCAAGAACTTCTTTTGGAACATAAAATAGTAAGAAAGCAAAATCTTCTGTGCCATATCCTGCTTTCCTCAAGAGAAAATTGTATATATCTAACTGGTCTTGATAGTGTTCTGCTGTGTCTTCTTTTAGTTCATAACCTCGTGTTTTGTAATCAAGAACAATCAACTTCTTTCCTTTCATTAAGATATTATCTACTGCCCCTTTGAGAATATTTCCTTGTTTATCTATCCATTGAATTCCCTTAAAATTACTTCTCCATATTGCAAGAAGAGTATGATCATTAAACAACTTCATGTCTTTGCAATGCTTATTATTACATAATTCGGGAGGAAGCTCCCCTTTTTCCATAAATTTGTTAAAATGTTCTTTTAGAATCTTGTCCATTCCACTTGGAAGGCTTGGAAATATCCCTGCGGGTCTTTTCCAAACATTATGTTGAGTAAGCCAGAAACATCTTGGGCATTCTTTCATTAAACTAAGTGATGAAGGGGATAATTTGAAGAGCATTTTATCTAGTTATAAACGTCAAGAAATTAGATGTTTTAAGAGTTTCTATTGAATAATGCCCTACAATAATCTTTTAAAACTCGATAATCCTATCAAAAAATGGATAAACAGGCAATACTAACGAAGATTGGGCTTCCCCAAGAAAAGATTAAAGAACTGTTTAGGCAAGGTCTGGAAGATTTTGTTAGAGAATATGATGAAAGAGAAGCATCTCGTGTCCAATATGGTTCTAGCTGGAGCAATCACTGGGGAGATAGGCTTCCGGATATGATTTGTGTTGGCGGTTTTCAATATACTCCACATGAACTTTTAGTACATTTTGAAAAAGGAGATGAAGCTGGTGCCAGAATTTTAAGAAGAATGATGACTTATTTCATGATAAGCAAATCTACTGGAATAGCTGCACTTGGTCTTGTAGCAAAATTTAAAGGAAAATCAGATAACCTTCGAATTTATGATGATCGTGGAGAAGTTGACCAAAGAGAGATGTTAGATGGCGTTAAGTCTGTAGATTTAAAAGTTAACCCATTACTTCAGATGGCGGTCTATGAATCAGTAAAGTTTCTTTACTTAAAGCCAAATCAAAGAAAAAACCATTTTATCTAAAAAGCAGACGATTCTTGAATTCTAAAAAAAAGGGCGATTCATAAAATAAGGCCATAGCCCTTATAAATTTTACTATTAGTTATCATTTGAGAGTTACACCATTTAGAAAGCTTTATATATACTGGAAAATATATGTTAGAAGATAATGAACCCTGTGGGCTAAAGAGTCTGATAGGATATAAATGATCAAACTTCAGAGAGATTTGGAGAATGAGAAAATAAGGTCAGTTCTATTTCATTTTAAGTTTATTGTATTTAAGATTCCCGTTATTCTCTTTAAGGAGGGCATCTAACATGCCAACCCCTAGATTAGAACTAGGGGCTTTTATTTTGTTTTTATGTAGAAAGGGGGTGAAAAATGGTTCTTTCTAAAGAAGAACTTAAGGAAGAGATAAAGAAGATTGAGTTGCAACTTCTTAAGCCTCTTAACAGTGCTTTAGATGTCAGAGGGTCTATTTTATACAGCACAAGCCATAGAGTTTGGAATACTATTAAGATAAAGAGAGATATAATCCAAGAGTTTCCATCACTTAGGGAAAAAAGAACTAAACTCTCTTATAGGATGGTTTTGCATAGAAGCTACAAGGAATTGGAAAAGCTAATCAAAAGAATGAAGAGGACTAATGAAGCTATCCCTATTTTGTTGTTCTTGTATAAAGAGAAGACTAATGAGTTTCAGTAAATTTATAAATCCATAATCTGACTATAAGTAGGGTGATTCGACCTCAGCGAATTCTGAGTAATTAAAATGAATGAATCTGAAATAAGACGAAGGCATGAGAAATTAAAAGATTTAGATGCCCGAGTTTTTGTTGAAATTCCTCTGCAAGAAATCAAGGGTCAAGAAGAATACAGGAGAAGAATTGTAGAACTCGAAAGAGAGTGGATGAATGGATTCAATACCAATCCCCATTACAGGGTTCATTCTGATTTTTGGAATACTGATGAAGGGGGAATAGGTGGAAATTTTGGTGAAGAGTATGTGGATCATTCTAAGTTTTATAGATTTGATGGGGCAAGACAATCAATGCGTAGTGGAACATATGATTACACTTCATTAAGGGGATTCTTAATAAGAGATCATGATACAACTCCTTGGGATTTTGTTAAGGTTCATTTAATTGCAGATAATTTATGCGTATATCTAACAAAAAAGGGGATAAAACATAGAAGAGTAAATTTTGATAGGGGCAAAAATCCAATTTTAACTTAAACAAAAATGTCAAATTCATTAGAATTTATGAAAACTAGAATGTATCTTCCAGGATATATGAGTGTAAAAACTTTAGATTATAGGGGAGATCATCTTGATTTTAGTTTTGTTCCAGTAGAACCACAAGTAACAATTTTATCCTCACAATATCTAACTCCTAGGGGGATGCATATTTGTATTTCTCAAGCAGTTTACGCTTTTGCTGAGGAACTTGCAGAAAGAGGCAGACTTGGATTAGATGTGAAAGAACTTAGGGATGTTTATTTAAAAGGAAGATTAAAACTCGTAGAGATGTTACACCGGATGAGAAGAGAGCTAGAAACAACTTCTACATTGCCTGGAAGATTGAATTTAACAAAATTTAGACAGGGTAGTATGCCCGTTATTAAAATGGATTTTGATATAGGAGACAATGCTCTTTGTGGTTATTTAGTTGGGGTTATTGCTCCAAGAAAAGTTTCTCAAACAAATAAAGATATTCTAAGAATGAATTAAATTCTTTCTTTTATTCATTCAACAACAAAAAGAGGCTAGTCCATTCTTGGCTTTTCATCTTCTTTTTCAGTTTGTCAATCTCTTTTTGTTGTTCTTCTAGTTTTTTCTCTAACTCTTTTGATTTCATTTTCTAATCCTTTCATCTAACTTAGTTGTTAATTCTATCATCTTATTCATCTGCTCTTCCATTACTTTCATCTTTTCCTGCATGATTTCTTTTTCTTTCTCAGATTTCTCAAGTCTTTTCTCAATCTCTGTTTTTGTAACGTCAATTAAAATATCTTCTTCAGAAATAGTATCTTTCATTCCAAGAAGTTCGGAATAATAATGGATTTTATCGCTTTTCTTCCAGCCAAAACGATATTTTAATGCAGATTCAGACTTGTATCTTGGAAGCCAATAACAACAGGCACAATGTCTAAAATCGTACATTGACAAATCAGAATATCTTTGACCTGCTTCACTTTGTCCATCACCAAGAACTCTTTTAGCTAGTCTTTTAAGATATTGGTTGGTTATACTTGGAGTGATAGTAAAGACATAATCTTCGGGTTTTAGATTATTTTTCTTGATAAATTCCTTTAATAATTGGGAACAGAGCATTAACTTTATTCTTCTGCCAAAGGTTTTGGAAGTTTCTTCCCTAATTTGAACTTCTTTACATTCATTAAAAAAATCAGAAACCTTGATGTTCATAAGTTCAGTTGGAGCTCTTATCCCTGTATCAAAAAGAAACATAATCAAAACCCTATAATCGTAAGTTGCATTATCGCATAATTCTTTTACTTGTTCTTCTGTTAGATAAACCCAATCTGGCTTATCTTGCTTTGTATCCAAATCAAGCGTAATATCTGGAACTTCTATACCCTTTTTCCTATTAGTCTTTTGATGCCAGTGCCAGAAGGCTTTGAAGATTTTAGTGTAAGTAGCAACTGACTTATATCTTTCACCATTTTCTCTTTTTATATTTCCATTCTTCATATCTGAAAAGAAACCAACTAATTCTTCTTCTTTTATATCTGTCATTTTCTTAATCTTGTACATACTATAGAATTTCTTTGAGAAAAAGACTAACCTAGTCCTTAAAGTATTAAGACGTATAAAGCTTCTTGGACCCTTAATACTGCCCTGAGAAATGTTTACTCCTCTTTCCATATCTGTTAAATAATCGAGGATAATTTGCGAATCTTCTTTGCTTATTTTGGAGATTCCCGATTTTACCTTTTCTTTCCACTTGAGGTATTTTTCTTCATGTTTATATGGGTCTAGTTTCATGTTCTTTTTAGGCAAATTATTTTTATAAATAACTTGTATATGTCCTAAAAAATCACAAAATACCCTTAATTCTCGTCAGAAGGAATACAAACTCATGATTTCCCAGAGCTTTTTTGAGTCTCTGTGAAATCACAAGATCATATCATGCTCCCACCGAACTTAGGAAGGATTTGAACTTTTACTTATTATTATGAAAGAAAGAGCTATTTCTCTTGTTTATTACTCTTTTATAAAAGACGAGCAACTATTTATAATTTTCGTTTGATTAAAGATATAGTAAGAAAAATGAAGAAAGAGGCATGAGAAAAGGAAAAGAAAGGAGAACTAACTTGATAGAAGAAGGAAGAGACAGAGTTCAAAGATATGAAAAGAGCAGAATTTGGAAAAAAGAAAGGATTAAAAATAGAAAAAAGCTAACGTAAACATGAAAAAGAGTGTGGCTTTTGTGGTTATTTTTTTAGCAGTTGCAATTCTGGTTTGTTTAGGTTTAAATGGAGTTTCTGCAACAGATATTGGTTGGTGTGCAAATCTTTCTTCTTCTGATACTTATGTTTTAAATACCAGCGTTAATTCTACTGGAACATGTTTCAACATCACCGCAGCGAATGTAACTCTTGATTGTAATGGCTTTACAATAAATTTTACTTCAACTGCAATTGTTTCTAATTCAAGCAATACAACTATAAAGAATTGTAATTTATACCAAGTTACTGCTTCAACAGGTACTGCAGGAATATATTTCAGTGCAAAAAATAGTAATGGAACAATTTTTAATAATACTATTTCGATGAAAAGTCAAAGTGGTAATTGTATTTATCTATTAAATTCTTCTGGGAATAATCTTACAGGAAATAATCTAATTGGTACGGGATTATATGCAGTGGGGATAAAAATATATTACACTAATGGTACTAATAATCTTATCTCAACAAATAATATTTTAATAACTAATCATGATGCTTATGGGATATATTTATATTCTGGCGCTTCATGGAATAATATAACTGAAAATAATATCACGACAACTAGTTATGCTACTCCAGGGGTATTCATTTCCTCTGGGAATCAGAATAATATAAATAATAATAATATCACAACAACTGGCTCTAGCGATTCTTATGGGATTTATCTATCATCTAGCACAGGTAATAATCTTTCGTCAAATAAGGTAATTACAAATGGTTCAACTAATTTTGGTTTTTATTCATTAACATCAACAGGTAATATTCTTTTGAATAATCAGTTTAATACTTCTTCTGGTGCTATTTTAATTACAGGTTCAGTCTCCTCTGACTTTAACAATACTATCGGAGTAGATAATTTAGCAGAAGGATTGCCAATATGGTATAATTATTCAGTTTCTAATATAATGATGTATCAAAATATTGATTTAAGTTCAAGTGTCGGGCAATTAGTTTGTGCATGGTGTTCTAATGTAACTTACCAAAATGTGACTATGGGGAAGGATGGAATCAGTTTATTTAATGCATCAAATTCATTAATCAACAATTCAAAAAGTGGCAGTATAATTATTACAAGTCTGTCCTCTTCACCTCAAAATAATGTAATTAATTTATTGAATATAACAAGTAGCGGAATAGGAGCTTACTTAAAAGGTTAGCAAGAAATCTGTCTGTTTTAACTGACAGATGAATTGCGTCTTTCTAAAAGATATTTATTTCTAATTTAATTATGAAACAATGAGCTTGTT
>Ga0268276_1001406_pt1 | contig 23878 bp, 31 predicted proteins | sample saktaG_4_FD_190145 | JGI IMG/M metagenome (GOLD analysis project Ga0268276, IMG submission 190145) | Saline water microbial communities from Sakinaw Lake, British Columbia, Canada - sak_2010_1_5_45m | ecosystem: Environmental > Aquatic > Non-marine Saline and Alkaline > Saline ... | reverse complement strand
CTCTTTTCTCATCCCAAATATATTAGGTGAGTATTCCGAAATAAGTCTTTTACCTTTCTCGGTAAGAATATAGACGGGCAAAACATTAGATAAAGTCTCTATCGCATTTTTGCCTAAACGAGTTCTGATATCTTTAGAATTGCATGACCAAACAATATCGGCATATTTTTCAATCTCAGCTAACCGTTTTTCTCCTATTCCTGTCGTACATACAACAAGAATGATGAGTGATATGCCGCAGCGATCTTCGATGGCTCTAATGCTCCCCAGTTTTTCTTCCCCGAAAGCACTGACTGTAACGGCTATCTTTTTATGGCCTTTTTTAGCGGCTTCAATAACACCGGCCATCTGGTCGATTGAACCTTTTTCATTTAAGACATAGCAACCATACCGGCGCAATTTAATTGCAACCTCAGGGATATGCGAAGTTTTAAGCATGGTGTGCATCCGGGCACCGATACCCTGAACAACCTGGGGGATAGTCGTTATGACCGTTCCCGCTCCATCACAGACTACCACGGCACTGTCTATAACCTTATTCTTCAACCCGTGCGATAGAAGCTCCGAAGCTCCATACGGTATGACCGCGTCATCTTTCCAAAGCATTCTGTCTTTAGCGCAGAAACCAAACCGTGTTATTTTGTCTTCTATGGTTCTTTTGATCTCATCTTTTAACCGCGCCGTATAAAGTCCAACGGACTTCGTAATTCCTCCGTAAAGAAAACCCGCAAGAGGACAATACGAAATGGTCGGATTTGTTACCTTGATTACCTTGCCATTCGATATAGTAATCAATGATGAAAAATATCTAACAACATGGATGTCTTTCATAAATTTTTCTTTGTAATCATCTTACTTATCGCCAACTTACCGGTCCTAACTACATCCTGTATACCCAATTTATTCAATTCATCCAAAAGACTCTTTATCTGAATCCGGTCTCCAACTGCCTCAATAATCGCAGCACCATCCTTATGATAAACAATCTTACCTATATATTTGTTAAATACAGCCGCCAATTTGGCCTTGTCTTTTATTGAATACCTTACCTTAGCCAAAATTAACTCGCGTTCAATATGTTCCTCTTTGGTAAAATCGGTAACGGTAATTACATTGATCAACTTATTTAACTGCTTTTTAATCTGCTCCAATATTTTTTCATCCTGCGATTCAATCACTATGGTCATATAGGAGATCTTAGGGTCGAGCGTCGCGGATACCGCTAAAGACGCGATATTATAACCGCGTGCGCTGAATAACCCGACGATACGCGCTAAAACTCCAAATTTGTTTTCCACTAAGACCGATATAATATGCTTCATCAAGCTAACCCGCCTATAATCTTATTTATCGCCTCACCTGCCGGGACCATAGGATACACGTTCTCTTCGGGCTCGATATGAAAATCGACAAACACAGTGTTGTCTATTTTCAGAGCCTTATCAATCGCGGGTCTTACGTCCTCTTTTTTAGTTACCAAAATACCCACCGCGCCGTAACTGTCCGCGAGTTTTACAAAATCAGGGCTTGAAAGAGAGACCTGTGAATAACGCTTCTTATAGAAAAGCTCCTGCCATTGCCGCACCATACCTAAATATCCGTTATTAAGTATAAAAACTTTGACGTTTATTTTATTAGCGACGCAGGTGGCTAATTCCTGGATATTCATCTGGATCGAACCATCGCCTGCGATATCAATCACCTGTTTATCGGGGCGGCCCATTTTTGCTCCCATCGCCGCGGGAAAACCAAAACCCATAGTCCCAAGGCCGCCGGATGAAATAAATGTACGCGGCCGATCATATTTATACCACTGCGCGGCCCACATCTGATTTTGCCCTACTTCAGTGGTAATAATAGCGCCGCCTTTAGTGGATTCGTAAACCTGCTCCATCACATATTGCGGCTTGATTTTCCCGACATCTTTATATTTTAAGGAGTATTTTTTCTTCCAATTCTTAACCGTCTTAAGCCATTCTGTTGTATTTGGGGATTTTTTAATCTGCCCCAGTAGTTCGCTTAAGATATTTTTAGCATCGCCTACTATCGGAATATCTACTTTTACGTTCTTACTAATTGACGTCGGGTCAATATCGATATGAATTATCTTGGCATCGGGGGCAAAGGCATCGAGCCTTCCTGTAACGCGGTCATCAAAACGGGCGCCCACCGCGATAATTAAATCGGATCCCATAATCGCGTGGTTCGCGTAAGCAGTGCCATGCATGCCCAACATTCCGAGCGAAAGTTCATGCGTCGCCGGAAAACATCCTACGCCCATCAATGTCCAGGTTAAAGGCGCTTTTATCCTTTCGGCCAATTTCCCTAATTCTGAACACGCCGCGGAGGTAACCACGCCTCCTCCGGCATAAATAACAGGCCTTCTGGCTTTAGCGATAAGATTAGCCGCTTTATTAATCTGGCCGAGATCTCCAAAATATACGGGTTTATAACTAAGCATATCCATAATCTCAGGCCAGATGAATTCGGCATCAGCCATCTGAACATCCGATGGTATGTCGATTAATACCGGACCGGGCCTGCCGGTAGAGGCAACATAAAATGCCTCGGCTACAGTCCTGCTTAGATCTTTTACGTCTTTGACTAAATAGTTATGTTTGGTTATCGGACGGGTAATCCCGATGGTATCTACTTCCTGAAACGCGTCATTGCCTATCAGAAAACTCTTCACCTGTCCGGTAATAGCAACCATAGGTATAGAATCCATATAAGCATTGGCAATGCCGGTAGTGAGATTCGTGGCTCCGGGGCCGCTTGTAGCAATACAAACCCCCACTTTCCCCGTTGCCCTGGCATATCCGTCAGCAGCGTGCGCCGCGCCCTGCTCATGCCGAGTCAAAATAAACTTTATATCCATATCATAAATCTCGTCAAATATAGGCAAAAGCGCGCCGCCGGGATAGCCAAACATCACCTCCACCCCTGCCCTGTTAAGACTTTCTATTAATATCTTAGCCCCTTTCATCTATTATTATCCCCTTATGAGAGACATCGCCTCGGCCCTAGTCTTCTCGTTCTTCCTGAATACTCCGCGCACAGCGCTCGTGATCGTCATGACACCCGGCTTCTTGACTCCGCGCATACTTATGCACATATGCTCCGCCTCTATAATGACCAGGACGCCTTTGGGCTTTAACTTCTTCATGATTATATCAGCTATGTCGGTCGTGATGCGCTCCTGGACCTGCAGCCTCTTGGCATATATATCCACGACCCTGACGAGCTTACTTAAGCCCGTCACCCTGTTGTTGCTCGGTATATAAGCTACATGAGCCTTGCCGACAAAGGGGAGCATGTGATGCTCGCATATCGAATAGAAAGGGATATTTTTTAATAACACTATCTCATCGTGCTCTTTCTCAAATATCACTTCCAGCTCTTTCTCGGGATCGGACTTCGTCCCTGACAGCATCTCTTTATACATCTCAGCTATGCGCCGCGGCGTATCTTTTATATCTTTTCTCTTCGGATCCTCGCCGACGGCTATGAGAATATCACGCACCGCTTTTTCTATTTTTTTAGCATCCACCGTCTCTCCTTTTAACTCGTATAATAAACAATATCTACTAACAGAATATTCTTTATGCGTTTTTCTTTATTACTTTATTTATGATGTCGTTTATAGCCACGGCCGCCTTAGTTTCTTTACCGCAAGATATATACGGCTTACCCTCGTCACCCGAAATAACCATTTCCGGCTCTATAGGTATTCTTCCTAAAAATGGGACCTTAAGTTCGCGAGCCGCCTTTTCTCCGCCCCCTGTTTTAAAAATATCTATCTCTTTTTTGCAATGGGGGCAGATAAGGCCGCTCATATTTTCGATAACGCCCAATACCGGAATATGTAGCTGCTGGGCAAACAGGATGGTTTTGCGCGCGTCCAGAACAGCCACATCCTGAGGTGTCGTAACAATAACCGCGCCCGTTACATCCGATATAAGCTGGCACACGCTTAAAGGCTCATCTCCTGTGCCCGGAGGTGAGTCGATTATAAGGTAATCCAGGTCTCCCCATATCACATCACTTAAGAATTGCTTTATAACGCCCATCTTTAAAGGACCGCGCCATATGACGGGCTGATCCGGATCATATCCTATCAAAGCGATGCTTACAGCGCTTAAATTCGGCATAACTTCGACCGGGGCTATCCCGGCATCGATCCCGAATATAACCTTTTTCTCTATCCCCAGCATCTTGGCTATATTCGGCCCGTGAAGATCAGTATCCAAAATGCCTACTTTTAATCCCGATACCGCGAGAGCATGCGCAATATTGACAGCGACGGTTGTCTTCCCTACACCGCCTTTACCGCTCATGACAATAATCTTATTTTTTATGCGCGACATCTTCGTCTTAAGCCGCGAGTCCTGTTCGGCAGGATCTATTTTGGCACTTTCCATATTATTCCTTTAGTGTTTATTGACTAGTAACCAATCGATCGCTTTTCTATGATCTCTTACCCCGCTCATTAATCGCATATTTTCAAGCTGTCCTAACTCTTTAAGCTTTTTGTATATGAGAATCCATACGCAATCTCTGTCAGGATCAACCTCGCATTTCCCTTTATTCTGTCCGCCGCAGGGGCCATTTCGCAAGCCTTTAGGGCAGCGCGTAACAGGACAAATACCGCCAGTCATACCTACAATGCACTCCCCGCACATCAGGCATTTCTTCTCAAACCGGTCTTCATTAAGAGAAAGTCGTACAATCTCTCCTTGAAATAATGTGTCATTAGCTGGATATACCGGTTTCTGTAAGACTTCCGCTATGGCTTGTGTGCCACCACCGCAAGCAAGACTGATTATCGAGCCTGAGGCGGTTATCTCTGCCCCTTTTCTACGAAGCAGCTTTTTCGATTCTAATATATAACACGCAGGATTAAGGATGTCCCATCCCGAAACAGACTTACCTCTCTTTTCAAGATCTACTATAAGTTGTTTTACCTCAGCCTCGCCTCCTGTCTTACAGGTAGTCGCGCATACAGCACACCCTATCAGAAAGATAGTAGAATTCTTTTCAATGTATTTCAATATTTCATCTATTGGCTTTTGTTTAGTTATTATCATTTTAACTCTTCCCAGATCTTCACGATCTCTCCCCTGATTCTGCCGCCGCAATGTTCAACGATCGTCTTGCCCGCGACCATCGACTCGACAATAGCTCTGTCAAAACCTATCTTCCCAATTACAGCAATCTCCTTACTGTTGCAGAAATTTTCGATAGTGAGTGTCATTTCGTTATTAAGATCATATTTATTCACTACTAGTTTAACCGGTACCTTGAAGTGCTCCGCGACTTCCATAACCCTTTTGGCGTCATGGAGACCTGAAAGCGTTGGTTCTGTCACAACAAGCGCGCAGTCTACGCCGGACAAAGAAGCGATTACAGGACAGCCAATGCCGGGAGGGCCGTCAATGATAACATAATCTAATCCTTCCTTTTCGGCTATCTCTTTAGCCACCTGTCTGACCTTCGCGACAAGTTTTCCTGAATTTTCTTCGGCTATGCCTAACTTCGCATGGACAAAAGGGCCGTATTTTGTATCTGAAATAAACCACTCACCGGCTATGTTCTCTTCCATAGTTATAGCGTTAGCAGGGCATATATGGCTACATAGGGCGCATCCTTCACACGAGATGGGGTCAATAGTCAGATCGTCTTTTATGGCACTGAATCTGCATAGAGCGATACATTTGCCGCATTGATTACATATTCTCTTATTAAGTTTCGCGGTCTTCCCGCTTCTGAACTCATGGCGCTCTTTTACGGCCGGATGCAGTAAAAGGTGCAGATCCGCGGCATCGACATCGCAATCGACCATTACCTTGTTTTTCGCAAGCGCGGCAAATGAGGCCGTTAAGACGCTCTTCCCTGTGCCGCCTTTTCCGCTGATTACAACAATTTGCTTCATGATGGTATTTATTCTTCCTTACATTGTATGCAGGTTTTTTAGTTTACCAAATTCCCTTCAATTTTAATTCTGCCAAAATCTTGTTGACATTCTCAAAACAAATAAATGCTTTATACCCGCAAATTTCTTCTGCTCCTTCGCACAAAAGTCCGCTGGTTGATTTTCTTACTAATTCTATATATTTCCTAATCTCGTCTAATTTTTTTCCTTTTAAGTATAGCAACCCCGCAAAAAGCGCTGGTGCCGCCTTGGTGGCCAGACCGCACAAATTTGTTAATCGCCCACGTCGCTGAGCGAGGTAAATCAACGTGAGCAACGAAAAAATAAATGCTGGTATTATTTTTTCACCATATTTTTTATACAGGTAATAAAACGGCATTGATAAAAATATCCCATGATTACCGGAACCGGCCACTGTAATTATTCTGATAATCTTTCCATTCATTCTTTGTTTTGTTATGTAAAAGACAGCGTTAGCGATAGATTTGGAAACCAGTTTTTCTGCTGCTTTACCATTTGCCAATATCACGTCTTTTGCGATTTTTTCTAAATCTTTATTTTTTGACTTCACAATTTTATAAATTTCTTCCAGTCCTTTAATTTTGTAAACCCGGGGGTTTTCCGCATAAAATATTTTCTTACCATTTACTTTGATTTCTTTCACAAAATCATGCCGCTGCTCTATTACAATTTGAGAAACAGTGCCACCGCTGGAAAGTCGCGCTTTTATAAATACCCCTTGTTTTTCTTTAATTATAATTATTCTTAGAAATTTCCCTTTCTTTAATAATCTTCTTGCGCTTTCCAGCTGTTTCTTATCGGACCTGGCAAAAACATTAAATTGCGGATTTTTACTAAAAATTCCCATCGCAACTGCCGGTAATATTCCTTTCTCATTCAGATAAGGAATTCCGGCAGTGGAAGCATTTCTATAAACATCATAACTTAAATACAAGGTTGCTTTTACATTTTCTGGAGTAATAGGAGTTTTATGATATTGCGCAAGTTTAGCAAACGCATAGGCAATTGCCGATGGCTCAGTGCAACCTACTACTTCCATAATTTCATTTCTTACTGTATCAAGTAAACGAGTCATATAAAATCCCTTTAATGACGATTATTTGTTTTATTACGACCTCTTAAAAAGTAAAAACCTTATCACTATCTTTTATTATATCGTATAGATCTTTCATTGTTGAAAGAGGGCAGGTTTCAGATCCTTGCGAGTTCCTGACTTTTAGACATGATCCGCATGCCAAAATACAGCCGCCGCTATCGATAAATAGCTTTATCTGCTCGGTTACCTTAAATTTTTCCGTATTGATAGATTCACATTCAACTCCTTTGCCAAGCAGAAACACTTTAACCGCGTCTTTCTGTTTAAGAGCAAAGACGCCTAACCTGAACGCATTCCAAACCGTCTCTGTGTCGTTCGACGAAATTATTATCCCAAACTTCATGATCCCTCCTTTGTTATCATATCAAACATCATTTTAAATTTTTCTTTATATCCCGCCTTCTCCTGAACCATCGGAATGCCGCGTGAATACAGAAAGGCTATATCTCTATCAAATGGTATCCGCAGAAGTACCGGTATCTTGTTATCCTGACAATATTTGTCAACTTTATCATCCCCTATATCGGAGCGATTAATAACAACACCAAATGGAACTTTAAGCTTCTTCAGCACCTCAACCGCTAAAATAAGATCGTTAAGCCCGAACGGCGTAGGTTCAGTTACGAGAATGCAATAGTCGCTTTCTTTCACAGCGGCTATTACCGGACATGACGTTCCTGGAGGCGCGTCAATAATCACTATGCGGGTAGGGTTTATATGTTTTTTTACCTGCCTGATCAGTGGAGGGGCCATGATCTCGCCAACATTGAGTTTACCATGACCAAATTGAATATTACCGGAAGTGCCGAGCTCAATGACACCTATTTCTTTATCAACCTCTTTGATGGCTTTTTGCGGACAAAGCAGGCTACAAGCGCCGCACCCATGGCAAAGATGCGGAAAAATAAGAACACTTCCCTTATCTCCGTTGCTTGAAGGGATAACCGCTATGGCATGATACGCGCATACCTCGCGGCACTTGCCGCAAGTATTGCATTTTTCCTCATCGACTTCCGGAATGGGAATAAACGCCGGGATTTTTTCTTTTATTTCAGGCTTTAGAAAAATATGAGCATTCGGTTCTTCAACGTCGCAGTCAAGTAATTGCACATTGTCTAAAGATAATGCCAGATTAACCGCTATGGTAGTCTTTCCCGTGCCGCCCTTGCCGCTTGCTACTGAAATAATCATATATTTGCCTATGGATCATTTTTATTTAGCGACGATTACTCTCTGAACTTCGCTTTGAAACTCACAAACTTTAAGCCCTCTAATAGTAAAATAATCCTTCGCCTCACTTAGATCATGTTTAAAATAATCGTGTACTCTTACCTCGTGAGCATGACACGCATTTATGATCTCGAGGCCCTTTGCGTTAAAATCGCTCAATACTATCTTCCCCTCGGGCCGCAATAACCGCACAATCTCATTTAAAACCCCATGTGGCTTTTCAAGATGGTGAAACACATTTATGGAAAAGATAACATCGAAACTCCAATCCGGAAAACTCAAATCTTGCGCATCTTCTATTCTAAAATTAACCTGTTTTTCCAGTTCATAATATTGTAAGTTTAGCTTGGCTATTTTCTGCTCTTCTTCGGATATATCTATGCTTGTAAAACTAAACCCCCGCTTCGCGAGGGCAAGCGCGAAATGCCCCTTACCGGTGCCTATTTCCAAAATATTCCCTGAAATAGGCAAAGATTTATCAAGAATAAAATCTCTTTCTTTTTCTAAATCATAGCCGAAGCTTCGGTAAAAGCTTACTCTATCCAAATACTTTTTATGATTCTCTTCCACATATTCCATATACTTATTGTATAGAAATTGCTCCATCAAAAATTGTTGTACAAAATCGATCATTCTCTCATCATCGGCGCGCCGCACTTCGGACAATTAATCTCATAACATGGATTTCCTCTTTGGTGCGGTATTGACGTATGGCATTTTGGACATATACAATTTCCGTCCGGGCCTGCACCAGGCCGATTGCCACCCATTCTCCCGCGCCCCTTCCCCATACCTACACGCTTCCCAGTCCCGGGCCCCAACCCCTGTGGGCCTGTTCCGTCTCCTCCTGGCATACTAATCCTCCTTCTTCTCGTTTCTAACAGTTTCCTCTTCTACCACCAGTTTTTCTTCCAGTCCCTCTTCTACCAGCCCTGCCCTTACCCTTACCTCTTCCGTTTCTTCGACCTTTTGAACCAATCCTTGGCCCTGTTCCATCTCTTCCTGGCATATTAATCACCTCCTAGTCATGCTCTTCAAACGCCTTATTTTGTATCGCGTCATTCTTCCTTAGCCATTCAATTATCATGGCCGCATGTTCCTTTTCCTCGTTCATATTATGCTCAAGAAGCTTCTTGAGCGACTCATCCTCGGTAGCGTCTATCCTTTCTTGATAGAAATCAATAGCTTCAAGCTCTTCTCGCAAAGATTTTCTAGCGCGCTCCAAATCAACGTGCTTGGGATCCATTTTTTCTAATGGCTCAAAAAATGGCATGCTCATCCTCCTTTCATCATTTGATATGACTCAGAATGAAACACTGAGCTTGTCAAGGGGTTCTATGTCTTCAGTTACCCTTGCCTGGCATTCCAAATTTAGATCCTACGCTCGGATTCTCTGTTAGCTTTAACGTTCCGCCCTTATATTTCTCAATTACGTCGCGGATCTTTCCAGAAAGACCTGTGTATATTTTAATACCACCGGCCTGCAACGTCTGAAAAGCGTTTGGGCCGACATTTCCCGTCAAAACGGCTTTCACACTCTTAGATGCCATAAGCTGCCCTGACTGTATGCCTGCCCCTCCGGAAAATTGAGCGCTTTGGTTCTCTATGGCCTCGAAATCAAGCGTATCCGTGTCGACTATTATAAAGAACTGGCATCTGCCGAAACGCGGATCAACCTGATCATCAAGCGTCTTACCTTGAGCTGTAACGCATATCTTCATTATTATCACCTCCTTAACGGGTTAAACTATCTTCTTTGCTCAATCCTACACTTTTGGTCTTATTTGCAAGAAAATCTTCGAGCGCTTCTTTTACATTACCACAATAACCAAACACTCTAACTCCCGCATCCGATAGTCTCTGTTTAGCGTCATTTCCTATCTCGCCGGAAATGACGTGAGTAATCCTATATTTTAAAAACTCGTCTATCGTGAAGCGTCCCTTACCGTTCTGCGCCGCCATATTCTCAACTATCCTGCTGCCTTTCACCTTACTGTCTTCGATATCCAACAGGAAAAAGTACTTCCACTCTTTTAAGCGGCTGGCGATGTCCCCGTAAAGGCCACCCCCATTCTTAAGTGTTATACCTAATCGCATGCTATACCTCTTTCTCCAGCGCTAATGATCACATCCATTTTTATGCTCATGGCCATGCGGATTATCACATTCTTTTTTGTCAAGGCCGTAACCCTTGCCCGCTCCGGGTTTGCAAAGGCTCTCTCCGCCTTCAAGATTACCCTTTACGAGCTTATCTATCACATCGCTTACCTTGCCGCTTACTCCCACTATCGCCCGCATACCAAGCTCTTCGAAAAAACCCGTAGCTCTCATACCCATGCCTCCGGCTACGATACATTCCACTCCCCGTTTATGCAGAAATTGAGGAATGAAACCGGGCTCATGGCCGGGATTATCCACGCTCTCTTTCTTGATTAACTTGTTATTTTCAATATCTACGACGGTAAAAGACGGGCATCTCCCGAAATGAGCCGACACATATTCTCCATCTGTAGAAATAGCTACTCTCATGCTTTTCACCTCCTCGTAATGAGCATCGGAAGGGCTTTGACGGTAAAAACCAAAACCCTTCCTAGCTCTTGCCGCTACTCACTGGCCTTTGAGCCCTGGGCCTTTTCTATCGCCGTAAGGCGCTCCTGGATTGCTCCAAGTTCTTCCTTGAGCAACTCAGACTCCTCTTTCAGCATCTCAGACTCTTCTTTTTCTGAAAGATCTGGCGCGTACCCCATGCCAAAAGCAGGGTAACCATAACCACCCCTTGCCCAACCGGGAAGACCTGTGGCATAATACATATTTCTACGCCCCCTGCCTCCGCCCCGTCCAAAGAACCGACGGCCAAAAAAGCTTGGCCTGATACCGGCTACGGGCGCGACACAAAATCCGCGTCCGCCTCCTGTCATTGGGCCCATACCCATCGGACCTGTTCCATCTCTTCCTGGCATCCTAATCACCTCCTTTTTATATATTTGTTATTGAAAATCATTTCCATTTATAGTGAAAAAAATATATCACCTTCTATTTTTTCTTCTTGCACTTATCACACAGGCCATAAAATTGAATTAAATGATTTGTAATCGTAAAATTGTACTTTTCGGACAATCCTTTTTCGGTTCTATGAAGAAGCTCTATTTCATCATCTATAAAGTCGGTATAATCGATCGCCCTTTTACAATTAGTGCATATCAAATGATGGTGATGGGTACTCCTCTTTGATCCTTCAGCCAGCTCATAACGCGCCCTGCCATCGCCAAAGTCAAATTTGAATATCAGCCCCAGATTAACAAGGATCTCAAGAGTCCTATATATAGTGGTAAGCCCTATTGCCGGATACGTGGCGTGCACCTTCATATATATATCTTCCGCGCTTAGGTGCTTATCAGCCTTTGTAAGCACATCCAGAATGGCTTCGCGACCGACGGTTATCCTGTAACCGCAGCCCCTAAACCTTCCGTGCCACCATACCGGCCCTGTACCGTTTCCTCTTGGCATATTAGCCATCTCCTTAATGGTAATGGTTTCCACTATTAAATATACACTATTGCCTAATTTTTGTCAATATTTATTTTTTTGTACGGTACCGTTAATAGCTCTTTGGATATTCTGTTCTGCGATGCAGGTAGGATCTTGACAACTCGTTTAGGTCTTCCTCACGGATTCTCCATTGGCCGCCGAATTTAAAAGCAGGTATTTTCTTCTGTCTCGCCAGCCTACGAACCGTATGAGGATGAAGCTTGAACTGCTTTGCTACCTCTTCCGCACTAAATATCTCAGGAAATCTACCCATAGGCAACTACCCATTGTATGTTTTGTTGCTTTTTATAACGAATTATTCCAAAGTCAAATTAGAAAATTTTGAAAAAATCGCTGAAATGTCCCTAAAAACGGCTGTTTTGGCCCTCCCTGCGAGGGTATTTTTCAGCATGAAATATTGCCATTTTCCGACGGAGAATAAGCCCTTAAACACCTATGCCGGCATGTGCTACTCAAAGAAATTGACATGGACACGCTTTTTTGAACTTACAATCACTGACGACCCGCGCCTCGCCCGACCCGCACCCCGACCCCCCTTCCAAGGACCCGTAAGCATAGCCTGCCCTGATCATGCCCGCCAGACGCGACGTGGACACGAATAACCCCACTTCTATGCCTCTATACAGACATAGCCGACGTTAAAACGTCGGCTACTGCGACTCGTCACGGCTTGATTGAGATTGCTTCGGCCCTTCGGGCCTCGCAATGACGACGTAGGAGCGGGCGCCCGCCTTGTGATAAATTTGTGATAAAAACATCGCCAGAATGACACAGATTCGTCCAGATTGCTACAACTCGAATTGCGACGTAACTCACAGTGAAATAACGCAGTTGCAACAATATCAATGGGTTACGAAAACTGCCCAGTTTCCATTACGAAACCGCTGCTCTACCAACTGAGCTACGCCAGCTTAATTCAAAAGGATTATAGCAGATATTCTGGCGGGTGTAAATAGGATCGCCCCTTATAGTAGTGTCAAGATAATTGGGCACTTTCGCGTTTGGGTTCTTTTGGAATTTGGGGGAATTCGGGGGACATATCACTTAATTAATGAATTATGTATTGTGCTCCCGGAATTCGGAAGAAGGATTATCTGTAAGTTTTTTCGTTTCTTTTCCTGATGCCTAAAATCCACACTGTTTTTGTGCGGTCATCAACATCATAAAGAACGCGATAATTGTCTATAGTTAATCTATATTGCGCTATAAAGTTATATATTTCCAAAGGTGGCTTGATTTTAGGTTCACCTTTTGGACGCGGATTATTTGCAAGGGACAACGCCTCCTCGAGTATCTCGTCTTTAAGATGCTTAGGCTCTATATCTTTGAGACCCTTAAAAAACTTCTTTTCAATAGACACATTCGGAAACTTAACCTTACACACGCATTCCTCTTCTTTTTAGAGAATCCGAAAGCAATATCCCGCGTGCGCCTTTACGAATAGCTCGTCTCCCTTCTGCTATCGTTTTGAGCGCCTTACTATCGTTAAACTCATCGATAATATCAACGAGTTCAAGCGCGTCTTCATACGGCAAAAATACACCGGCAGGATGTCCGTGTTCAGTTATAAGATATGCTTTGCCCATGTTGATAAATGAGCACGCTTTATTGCGAAACTCTCTGGCTCCTATCCTCGGAGCTCTCAGTAATGCTGTCGCAAGTGTCATTTCCCTCACCTCCTAATGTAGCACTACTTGTGGCTACATTATAAGTATACCCGACAGATATAGATAAGTCAAATTTTTTGTTTGTTATATATCTGGACCGTCTGGCTGTAATATCCACTTAACAGATGTTAAGTATGTTTAACAGTGGCTCAATGATATAGCTTTCGTAAAATAGGGTAAAATAGGGGACAGCGCCCTATTTTCCCACTCAATTGTTATGCTAAATATAAAATAGGGCGCTGTCCCCTATTTTCAATTTATAACTGATTTGGCAAGCCGCCATATAAATCCGGAGATAAATCCGACTGCCAATATTCCTTAGTGTCAACATCTATAATTGTAAGCTTGCCTGACCAGCCAGCGCCGGTGTCGAGGTTCCAAATATTGCACACATGAATTGGCTGGAGCGTTCGATAAACCTCTGTTGTCGTGTGGCCAATAAATATGTCCTTGTACTTGCCTAATTGGCATTTACGGCCAGATATGTGCATCTTCCATGCCATATCAAGAAGGGTTCTATCCCAGACTAATGCATCCGCGCTATGGCTTTTAAGTAATAGATCCGTATTGAATCCCCCATGCACGAATACCTGTTCATCGCACTCAATCCAAAGCTGGCCACCCTTCAAGAAATCAATATGCGCTTGCGGCATAGGACCGCCGTTATACGAAGCCATAGTCCGATCACCGCCCTGCTTTGTCCATATCTCCGGCTTATCGCCTTTAAGCGCCCAATTCAGCGCCCACATATCATGATTGCCAATAACCAGATCGCAGTGCTTGATCTTTAACAACTCATCAATACACTGTTTGACTTCCGGATACCCGTCGCAAACATCACCCATCACAATTAAGCGATCCTTTTGATAATCGAACTTTGAGCGCTTAAAACACTGTATCAATGCCTTATAGGCGCCATGAATATCGCCGATGGCGTAGGTCTTCACTACCCATTCCCTTTCAATGCTTCCTTCAGTCCATTAAATCTATCAAATATGTCCTGCCGTACGTCATGGATGTATTCATCGGAGCCGTTTTCCTGCTCTATCAAAAGGCACCCTTGACTTGAAACTCTTTCGAAGAACTTATTTATATTATCCGGCACATCCATTAAATACCCCTTTTCTCTGTACTGGGATACTTCCTTTAAAATCGCATCGATGTCAGGCGCGTACCGCAAGATGAAGTACATGTAGTACAAATCCTTGGCCCGCTTCTCTTCGTTCTCCCTATAAATAAAAGTCGCTCCCTTGTGATACAAAAAGGCGGATGGCTTTGGGCAATTGACAACATAGGTCTTGTCCTTTTGCTTACCCTGAACATTTATCGAGATCCGGTGTTTTAATAGAAAATCGAACTTATCGATCTTGTTTATCTGTATCTGCTGACCCACCATCTTCTCGATCGCTTTAATGTCTACGGTAGGATAAGTAATGAACTCTACAGGAACCTTCTCTTTATAGAGTACAACGGGAAACGGCCTATCCATCTTAAAATGACGCTCTTTGTAATCCAAAGAGGAAAGTGTTTCAAAAATTGTCTTTGAATAATCTCCGGCAACGGATTGATCCACGCCAAAATCAATATCAACCGTGGTTACCGGATTTTTTACGGATGTTTTCCAAAGAAAATTTGAATAGATGTACGGCATCCATCCGCCAACAAGCGTGAGATCCGGAAGATAACCGCTGATATCTTCAAGCACATCAAAAAATACGGCTTCGATTTTCTCAAGATTCATACAGACTCTTTCCCTTCTCTTCCAATGCTTTTTTCAGATATTCCGCATGTTCACGACCGCGAGGTTTAAAATTATAGAGATCCAAGTAAAGCTGTAGATCGGAAACGACCTTGTATCCCTTTATTACCCGGGCCCCATAAAATACGCTATTTTTGTAAGTGGGGTGGATAATGTGAATATTTCCGCCTCTTACAAGCTCCTTTAAGTCAAGTTGCTGTCGCAACTCAAGGATCTCTTTTTTCCAGTTTTCCGGCCTAAAATACAGGTCGATTTGATCCGTAACCACAAAAGATGTTATCAGGTTAGCACCCACATGAAGAGTGAGCGCGTATTGTTTATCTTTCAGATAATCCTTAAGTTTCAACAATATATTCTTATCTGGGGAATAATAAACATCAACTTCGTTTAGATCAAATTGGTACTCTGCTACCCAATCGCTAATGAGCTCATTTTTATTCGTAAGAAGCGCATAGCTATCAGGGCCACGCTTGACCCGCTCGATGTAGCCCTTCTTCGCCATCGTTTCAAGCACTCCCTGCGCCGTTCCAAGGCTTACTCCGTCATCACCCATGAAGTCGCGCGTAACCCACTTCTTTTCGGGATTAGACAGCATTCTCCTTAGAATGAAAGTCGCCTTATCAGCAAAAATATTCGTTCCATTTGTGGGCTTATTCATAATGTTCACTCCTTTTGATTGTTCACTAATTAGTGAACATTATACAATTAGTGAACATTGATGTCAAGATTTTTCTTAGAGAGGAAAATGCTGCCTGTTCTATGAAATAGAACGACTGTTCGGTGGCATAGATCACATTAAATGTCCACTAGGGCTAAATGTCCACTGTTTGGTGGACATTCCCTATCACTGGACATTTTCATGAACTGATTAGGAGTCACAAAAAGTATATAGTTTTTGTGACGTAAGGTTATTACAACGATTGTAGTATAAAGTTACAACGATTTTTAGCGGAGGTGGCTGCTTATATCGAGTGTTGAGAAGGCCGGCAGAGGTTTGATGCTCATAGGATAGGACGTTGCCCAGCGCTCGATGTCGAGTTTATGAAATCTCCACTGGCCGCCGAAACGGAATGCGGGGATCTTCTTTCGTCTTGCCAGTCTTCGGACGGTATAGGGATGGACTTTAAACTGTTTGGCGATCTCTCGCACTGTATACGTCTCGTAGTAACTGTTTTCCACAAATCACCTATATGCTCTGTTACAAAAGATAACAAGTTTGTTATGAAAATTATTTACAGAAACAAGCAAAATGTCCCTAAAAACGGCTGTTTTGGCCCGTCCGGGTAAAATAGGGTAAAATAGGGGACAGCGCCCTATTTTATATTTAGCATAACAATTGAGTGGGAAAATAGGGCGCTGTCCCCTATTTTGGCGCGTAAAACTTACGTCGAAATTTTATGTTTTCGTCCACGAAGATAAAGCCTGAGCGATAAATCCTATTATCGGAGGAAAAATAAGTAGCGAGGCTCTTAAAAAGAATGTTATCCGCGGGCCTAAAAAGGCAATTTCAAAAGGAATGCCGGCAATCATCCACATCTTCCAGGCGGCTAAGTAAGCCACTACGCATCCGATTCCAGCTCCTGATTTATAAAGTGAGGCGGCTATTGGAAAACTAACATATGGGCCCCCGGGCGTGATCGCTCCGGCCGCGCAGGCGATTAATATCCCCTTAAAACCGGCTTTATTACTTAACCAATTACTAATGAACTGCTTGGGCAGCAATACCTGCGCTAACCCGGCTACTATAAAGGCAAATATCAAAAGAGGGAAAATATCTATAAACATTTTCCCTCCTATCTTAAGCCCCGAGAAACAGACTTCTCTGCCCTGCAGACAAGCGATTATTAATAGAATAAACGCTGTAACTGCCAAGAATATAACGGTTCCATTCATGTTATTTTTCTCCTTTTTTTTCATTGGTTTTTTACTCCGGTTCGCTTTAACCGCTTCTTGAGTTCCTCGGCGGATTTAAATGCAGGGGGAGAAGATATAAGCAAGCAATATGCGGGACTATTTGAGTTATTATTTACACCAATCGCTACATCAGGAGAAACTACCGCGGCTGCGCCTCCTTTAATAATAAACCTTTCGTTCCTCGAGAAAATTTCCAGCTCACCATTTAAACAATAAAGCAGCCCTTGTCTGGGATGAGCATGCGCGGCAATATTCATACCCGCCGGTACTTCCAGATGAATTAACGATACATTATCGGCAGATAAAAATGGCTTCATGATGCCTTCGCCGGTCTCGATACCTTCCGTATCACTGATATTAAATATTTTTATCCCGCTTTCGGCGTTCATGTCATCCTTCCTTTCTCGCGACAACAATTTTCGCCGGCTTTGACGGCGTCGATATATCAAAAAGCTCTATATTGCTGAAACCGGCTTCTTTTAAAATACCCGAAAATTCGTCATCGCTGTAAGTATAAAAGGCGGGATTTCTCATTAAAGAAAGCGTCAAATCCCATAAAACGGTTGTGGCGGGCGTCGTTCTATCCTCGTTCATGACCCAATGTTTACAAACAAATATACCTTTTCGGCTAAGGCTATCCTTGATCCTCTTCAGAACAGGTAAAATTGACTCTTTCGGTTTATAAAGACTATCGGAGGCAAAGACAATATCATAATCCGCGCCCCAGTCGTCTTTGGCAAGGTCGCCTGAAATAGTATGAATTTTATCCCTAACGCTGTATTCGTTAATAAATTCATGGGTAACTTCGATAACAGGGGGGAGGTCGAACACAAAACCCTGAAGTTTTGGATTTATCTGACAAACGCCGATAGCATATAAGCCGTGCCCGCCGCCCAGATCAAGAAACTTACGGGCATCCTTAAATTCGGGAAGTGCGGAAATTATTTCCATAGCGCTATGCAATCCTCCCCGCATCGCGCCTTCGGCCATTGCCAAAATAAAACTCCTATCGAATATGGCGCCCGCTTTTTTCTCCGGTTGGACAGGAGTCTTCTTTAAAAATCGGCTGATGTTCATCCATCTTTCCTGCCTTGTTTTTTTCATCAGATTAAGCAAGTTTCCCTGATAAAAAGGTTTGCCCTTTACAAGATACGCGGCGCTGACGGAAGTATTACAATAAAACGATTTTTCTTTTTCAAGCAGCCCTATGGCGACAAGACCATTCAAAAATTTTTCTGTAAGGATAGCCTCCAGGTTCATTTCATCGGAAATTTCCCGCGCTGTTTTACGGCTTTCGAAATGATCAAAAATTTCAAGCTCCATAGCGGTAAAAAGCAGGAGACCTTTCTCCAATCCTTGCGTTATTTCATATAAAGGCTCGATATCTACATCGGGAATCCTGGGAATCGACTTCATTTTTTACCTCTCTTTTATTAAAATGTTAAAATTTGATATTCACGACTCCGGTAATTACCCTGCCGGGAGCCACTGTATCCTGATCCTTTCCTTTAGCCACCACATAGCTTCTATCAAACAAATTTTCTACCTCCAGGGACAGAGTGAAATATTTAAAAAACTCTTTCGAAATTCTCAAGTCAACCGTGGCGTAATCGCTCATTTTATTCTTATTTTCATTATCGGCATATGTCCTGCCTTTATAATTAAAAAGTATATTGAAATCGAACAGTTTCGGATTAGTGTACAATATGCCAAACGCGCATTTATTCTTGGGTACCTCCGGCAGATAATTACCTTCGACGGAAGGATCGGTGCTGTATTTTTTAATTTCAGATACATTGTATGTGTAATTCGTGAAGCATGTTAACTCATTGCTGATCCTATACTTTAATTCTGCCTCCACGCCATGAATACCGACTTCGCTTATATTTTCCCTCTTCCAGTAAGCGTTTGATACCATATTATAACCGATAAAATCCTTAGCGAAGGACTGATAAAAAGTAACCGTTCCGCGTAATCCTTCCAGAAACTGTTGTTCCACTCCTATGTCATAAGCAATCGCTCTCTCCGGCTTTAACTCCGGGTTGGCGTCTATTAAAGTCGTGCCGCGCGTAAGGGAGGTGTATAACTCATACAAGCTTGGAGCCTTAAATCCGGTCCCAAAAGAGCTTCTCAACGTTGTCTCGTCAAAAAGGCGATAGACTGCGCCCGCTTTTGGACTGAATTCATTCCAAGTCTTTGACGAATATTCATTTGAGTATGGCAGTAAAGGTCTCGGGTTGGTATCCCAATTAGCTCCATCATAATTTACGATCGCATCATACCTTCCCCCGAAATCCAATATCAATTTGTCATCAAACAATTTGATATCATCCTGGATAAACATAGCCGCACTATGCTGTTTTCCTTCCACGCCGCCCGATCTTGAAACAGTAAAGTATGTATCCGTCTTGTTTACTTTGTTATGTCTATAATCAAAACCCACGCTTAATTCATTCCAATCCGCTAAATTGATGCCCGCTTGAACCATGCCTCCTATGCTTTGCATGGGAATCACTTCATTCCTGTATAGACGATCATACGGCGGCGCATTATCGAAGTCAGCATCCCATTTATCGTTGTTTAAATAAAAATTTGCCGATATTTGGATCTTTTCTCCGTCCAAATCATAATTCGCGTAATATCGCTCGTTCATCGTCTTCCCGTAAAAATACCGCCTTCCCCGGCCCATATTCGCGTGATAACTTGAAAAGCCCAGGCCCAGGCTTGACGAATCGGTTAAATCAAACGTCATCTTTCCCATATAATTTCTTTCTATGCTATATCTTTCTATATCGTAGGATAACCGGGGTCTTGTCGCTATATAGCCATTCGTCTCTTCGTATTCGGCTCCTATATAATAACCGATTCTGCCGGCTTTCTGGCTTTGCGACACTTTTCCCGCCCAGGTTTTAAAACTGCCGTATCTGCCCTCAAAAACAGTTTCCCTGTCTTTTGAAGGCCTCTTGGTTATTATATTTATTACGCCTCCGATCGCGTTCGACCCGTATAGGGCAGAAAACGGGCCTCTTACAACCTCTATCCTTTCAATATAATCTAAAGGAATCTGAGACCATTCAACCCATCCATTGTTCGCGTTGTTCTGAGGTATCCCGTCAACCAAAACAAGCGTCCTGTCTCCATAACCGCCAACCCCCCGCAGATTGACCGGACGATTTCCGGCGGTGATATTCACTCCGTGGCGCAATCCCACATCAACACCAGGGATCGCCCTCAGCACATCTTCTGTTTTGTCGAAAGGAGACATTCTGATATCTTCGCCCTCAATTACCGATATGCTCGCGGGAACATCATGCAGACTGGTTTTCAGCCCCGTGGCTGTAACTACTATCTTGCCTAATCCATAAACCTCTTCGACCTTTTCTTCCTCGCCTTCCCGCGCAAAAGAAGTATAGGGCATGATAAGAAATGCGGCCGTTACTAATAATAAGATAATGGCGATACTAACAACACTCCTCATTCTCAGATCCTCCTTTCAAAATCGTAACTTCGGTTATCTTTGGCATCTCACGATCCCTGCCGAACGTGCTACTTATATAACATTCGTGCTACTTACAGGCAAAAAAATAATACGTCTAATCGAGGTCTTCACCCGTACTTGACATGCTTAATGTGCCGTGCTTTACACCCTTTACCGCCTTTAACATATCGGCTAATTTTTGAGCTTCTTTCGGATGCCCTCTCACTGCGATTATCTCCAGGCAATTATCGTGATCGAGATGAATATGCTGGGTCGAGATAATTACTTTCTGATGATCGTGCTGGATGTCCGTAAGCTTATTCACAAGCTCTCTTTTATGATGGTCATAGATAAGCGTTATGGCACCGGCTATTTCTCCACCCTCCTGCCACTCCATCTTGATCAGTTCTTGGCGTATCATATCCCGAAAAGCTTCGGAGCGATTGGAATAGCTCTTTTCTCTTATAAGCTTATCGAATTTATCCAATAAATCTTTCGGTAGCGAAATACCAAATCTGAACAATTCTGACATCTCTTTATCCTCGTGTTACGTTTCTTAAAATTGTAGCATAAAACTATTTACTGTCAAGTGCCTTTTTGAAAACTACACCACTATTCAGTGTCTATTTTTAGGCTCCTGAAAAGATTATAATAACCAGATAGCTTTGCACTAAAGTGAAATGGTTTATTCATATCGGAATTGGTCACTTTAACACGATTTAACTCGTAAGTATCTTTATTAGATCTATATCTTCCCCTGTTGGTGGTGCAAGCACTCATATAACCCGCCTCTTCCACAAGCCCTTTGACTTCATCATTGAAAAAGCCCAAGGGATAGCAAAAATGGCCGCGGGAAAATTGTGTTTTTTCAGAATCGGATAGGCGCATGTAAAATTATCTTTGTAGCCATCGTCCATCGTAATGACAACCGTATTATGAGGAAATTTTTTATTGCTTTTTATCCCCGAACTAGTGATACATGAGAATGGGTACGGTATAACGAGGTGAAAGCCAGAAAAAATATACGGCGCTTAACACCAACGATAATGCTATTAAAACAATAAGCGCTCGCTTGATGATTCTTTTCATTTTAGTTATTGGCTTCTTCTTTTAGTTTTGAATAGAATAATTTCCATGGAAAATTATTCCCCGGGCATTCTGTCTTTGCACCGCTAACCTGTCCGTGCCCCATAATATTTCTGACAGGAATGTTATAATGTTTCTGTAATATGTTTACCAAATAGACTAAAGAAGACATCTGTTTTTCGGAAACTTTTTCTGTGTTGAAATTGCCGACAAGACATATGCCAACCGCCTTACAATTCATACTGCCCGCTTTACAATGAGAGCCATCCTGTCTCTTTATCCATCGGGGAGATACTTCAATCTGGCCATCCTGCTTTCCGTAACTACCGTTATCGATAACAAAATGGTATCCGATATTCTTCCAGCCGCGAGATCGGTGATATTTGTCAAAGGAGAGAGCGCTTCCTTCGTCTGTGGCGCTATGATGGATTATGATGTATTTCCATTTACTTGAGGAATAAAGAGATATAATTGGCTTAATCGGAGATGCCCCCTCTATTAGAAGACGCTGTCCCATTTTTAACTCGGATGAGTCTTTTAAGCGATTCGCGCGCATGACATCATCCACGGTGACGTCATACATCTTCGCTATCCGCCAAAGTGTTTCTCCGGGCCCGACCACATGAAACACATCCTGCCTCAAAACCGGTAGCGGCTCTTTCATATACACATCATATTCAGCGATAGGCATAGGCTTAACGGGCACCCGCGCGCAGGAGGTCAGAAAAATTGTCGAGAGTAAAAATATTAAAAAATAACTTTTTCGCGTTATAATTCTCATGATGATAACCCCAGCGCCTTCCGTTATTTCGTTGTAATAAATCTTATTCCGGCGATCATTGCAAAAAGTGCACTATACAAGACCACTATCATAGGGCTTGTCGGTAGGTCCCATATATATGAAAGGATGAGGCCTGCTATAACACAAAAAGACGATGATAAACATGCGATAATAAAGATCGACCTTACGCGCCTGGCGATAACCAGTCCAATCATAGCTGGGACGAGAAGCGAGGCAAAGACAAATAAGACCCCGCACATCTTTGTCGCCAGACTTATCGTTATTCCTATCGTTACATACAACAAAAGATCGAGCGCGTTCGTGTTGATACCCGCCGTGAAAGCGGTTTCTTTGTCGAATGAAATAAAGAGGAATTTCTTAAAGAAAGCGAGGTGAGCGGACATAACCAAAAGAACTGCTGTCCCTAAAACCACTATGTCTTGCCATGTTGTATAGAGAAGGTTCCCTGAAATAAGATTTATTCCTCTTGCCTCGGCCATTGGATTCTTGGCGATCAATAGCACCGCCAAAGAGGCACAAAATACATAAATGAAGCCGATAAAACTTTCTCTGGAAAGGCTCCGTTCCGTATGAGCAGCCCAGAATATAATGACTCCTATAAGGGTCAGCGCGGAAGCGCACGCGAATGGATTGGCACCTATGAAGAGGCCGAGCGCGACCCCTAAAGCCGCAACTTCGGCAAGCGCTATCCCCATGAATACAATCCTTTTTAATACAATAAATACGCCGAGATAGGCGCACGCCAAGCCCGTAATAAGACCGGCTAATAGCGCCGTTAACATAAAGGATTCTCTAAAAATACCGATCATGGATGGTACCTCATTAAGTGATTATGTATTTATTATCTATCTTTTTAAATTCCATTTTTACCCCGAATATCTCCGACAATATGTTGCCGTTCAAATCGTTTTTCATCACGACCCGGTGAGGCGACTTGCTGTTCAGGAACAAAAATTTTCCTGAACAGTTTACAACTTCACTTAACTCATGGCTTACCAATATGATAGTAAGTCTCTTATTTTCATGAAGAGCTGTTATCAATTCTAATATCTCGCGCTCGCCTTTGACATCAAGATCGGTGGTCGGCTCATCAAGGACCAAAAAATTCGGCTCAAGGCTTAAGGCTCGCGCTATCAGGACTCTCTGTTTCTGGCCACCGGAAAGATCCCGGAAAGCCGAGAGCGCCAAGTGAGGAATACCGGCTATATCCAGAGACTCTGATACTTTTTTCCTATCCTCGCTATCCGGCCTTTTAAAAGCTCCCTTTATCGAAGCGCGCGCCATCATAACGATATCGAAGACCGTAAACGGAAAGAGCGTATCGATAAATTGCCGCTGCATACA
>Ga0268276_1001405_pt1 | contig 23888 bp, 24 predicted proteins | sample saktaG_4_FD_190145 | JGI IMG/M metagenome (GOLD analysis project Ga0268276, IMG submission 190145) | Saline water microbial communities from Sakinaw Lake, British Columbia, Canada - sak_2010_1_5_45m | ecosystem: Environmental > Aquatic > Non-marine Saline and Alkaline > Saline ... | reverse complement strand
TGGGCAACATTTATCATCGGAAAAATTGATTGGGTTTCTGTATGTAATTAGTGCTCTTCTCACAATGATTGGTTTATTGAAAATACCCCTTCTCTTGAAAAAAATTGGCAATTTCAAAACTGCTTTAATTATAACTATTAGTAATACAATAATTTTATTTATATTAGCTTTTTGTCAAAATGTGAACTTAATTTTTCCTTCTTTTATCCTATTTTTAACATTAAATTCTTTTATTTATTTTAATCTGGATGTTTTCCTTGAGCAACAATCTGAAGACAAAAATACTGGCAATATTCGTGGTATATATTTGACAATGGTAAACTTAGCTTGGCTTTTTTCTCCACTCCTTGTTGGTTACCTCTTAACTAATGGGGATTATTGGAAAGTTTATTTAATTGCTACTATTACTTCTTTACCTTTTGTTTCCCTATTAATTTTTGGAGTTAAAAAATTTAAAGACCCAATCTATAATGTCTCTTCGTTTTTTAAAACATTTAAAGCTGTAAGAAACAATAAAAATCTTTATAGAATATTTATGATTCGATTTTTATTAAACTTTTTTTATGCTTGGATGGTTATTTATACTCCTATTTATTTACATAAATACATCGAGTTAGATTGGCGAACAATTGGTGTTATTTTTACTATTATGCTTTTGCCTTTCATTATTTTCCAATTTCCTCTAGGAAAATTAGCCGACAAAAAATGGGGAGAAAAAGAAATATTAAGTTGCGGAATAATAGTTCTCTCACTAGCAACAGTTATGTTATCTTTTTTTAATACTCCTATCTTTTGGATTTGGGCGATAATTTTGTTTCTAACACGCGTTGGTGCCAGTGCTATTGAGATAGCTTCTGAGAGCTATTTCTTCAAACAAATTAATGTTCAAGACATTGATGTTATGAGTTTTTTTAGAATTACAAATCCTCTTGCTTATTCCATAGCTCCTTTAATGGCTTTTTTGACATTGTCTTTTTTAGATTTCCAATATATTTTCTTAGTGTTAGGAATTATTATGTTGTTCAGTTTAAAATACTCTTTAACTTTGAAAGACACTCAATAACAAATATTTTTTATTTCTCTTTATTTATTAATTAAGGTATCAATTCTATTCACTTCCCGTGGAAAAAGAGTTACTTCTTTGACATTATTGATATTCAAAAATTTTGCAGTTAACCTTTCTAAACCCATTCCTAATCCACCATGAGCTGGCATTCCATATTTAAAAGCCTGCAAATAAAAAGAGAACTTTTCAGGATTAAGCCCTTTCTTTTTTATATTTTCAACTAAATCTTCATAGTTATGAATTCTTTGACCCCCTGTTGTGATTTCAATTCCCCTAAACAACAAGTCAAAAGATTTAGTAAATCCCCTATCATTTTCATCTTCATAAGTATACATCGGCCTTTTTTCAACAGGATAGTGGGTAATAAAAATAAAATCCGAATTAAATTCTTTTTTAGCATATTCACACAACCATCTTTCATGTTGGGGTTCTAAATCTGGCTCACCCACACAATTTCCCCCATAATTTTTTTTAATTATTTCTTGGGCTTCCTTTAATTTCATAAAAGGTATTTCACTTGGAATCTCTGGGAGGTCTGCTTTTAATAAAGTAAATTCTTTTTGGCATTTTTCTTTTAATTCTTCCGCTATAAATTGAAGTAATTTATTTTCCATCTTCATTATATCGTGATGATCTTTTATAAAACCAAGTTCAAAGTCCAAACTAGTATATTCATTTAAGTGTCTCGTCGTGCTATGTTTTTCCGCCCTAAAAACATTTCCGGTGGTAAAGACTTTTTCAAACACGCCTACCATTATTTGTTTATAAAATTGAGGACTAGTAGCTAAATAAGCTTTATTTTTAAAATAATCTACTTCAAATACTCCCGCCCCCCCTTCAGCATCCTCACCAATAATCTTAGGAGTTTGTATCTCGGTATAATGTTCAGAAATTAAAAATTCCCGAAAAGCTTGTAAAATAACTGACTGAACTCTAAAAATTGCTTGTTTTTCTTTCGTTCTTAAAGTTAAAGGTAAATAATCTAAGTAAGTATCTAAATTTAATTCAGTATCTTTTTCAAAAGGCAATTCTTTAGCTTCACTAATAACTTTAACCTCCAAAACTTCAATTTCAATTTCCCCATTTTCTTCATCTTGATTAGTCATCTTTTCTGGTCTTTTATTAATTTTCCCTTTTATCTCAAGCACCCATTCTGAACGAATTTTTTCTGCTATAATATGTGCTTCTGTTTGATTAGGTAAAACCACCATTTGAACTGTTCCTGTCACATCTCTCAAATCAACAAAAATTAATTTGCCATGGTCTCTTCTAACATTAACCCAACCAGAAACCTGTATTTCTTCTCCAATTTTATTTTTTAAATCTTTTATATATGTCCTCTCCATAAAATTAATTTTTATAATTCTACACCAATTTTACGACGAACCTCTTGCATTTTTTTCTCAGCTCTTTGATAAGCTACTTCTCCCCCTTCTCTTAATTTCTCCAAAACTGATTCCTTGTCATCAACAAGTTTTTTTCTTTTATCTCTAAGAGGTTCAATAAACTTTTTAATATTTTTAATTAAATTATCTTTTGATTCTTTATACCCCATTCTTCCCTGCTTATATTTTTGGCGAATATCCGCTAATTGATTTTCATCAGCAAAAAGTTTGTGCAAAGCAAACACATTGCATTCATCAGGATTTTTAGATTCACCTACTCCCTTCGAATCAGTTGGAATACTCATGACTGCCTTTTCAATTTCACTATCTTCAGCAAATAATCCAATCGTATTTCCATAACTTTTACTCATTTTTTGACCATCTATTCCAATAATTTCTTTTTCATACATCATATTTTTGGGTTCAGGTAACTTGAATGTTTCCCCAAAAATATTATTAAATTTTTGAGCAATATCTCTTGCCATTTCCACATGTTGCAACTGGTCTTTCCCGACCGGAACCACATCAGTATCTTGAATTAAAATATCAGCTGCCATTAAGATAGGATAATCAAACACCCCCACATTAATTTCTTTGTTTTTGGCTTCGGCGTCTTTAAAAGCATGGGCTCTCATCAAATATGGCATTGTTGTCAGACAATTAAAAATCCAGGCTAATTCAGCCACTTGAGGCACATCAGATTGCTTAAACAAAGTGACTTTTTTAGGGTCGTCTAACCCAATAGCTAAATGGTCTAACATCAAATTCATAATTCCTTCTTGCATGTCTTCTTTATTCTGAACTGTAGTTAAAGCATGGTAATCAGCAATAAAAACAAAAGAATTGAACTCTTCCTGCATATCAACCATCTGTTTTATCATTCCAAAATAATTCCCAATATGAGGTCGCCCTGTTGGTTTAATTCCTGATAATGCTATTTTTTTATTTTGTGAATTTTCCATAAACTTACAATTATCTACGATAATAATGGCGGTGGACACTTAAACTGGTTGTGGCATCTTCTTTAAGATCCTCCTTTCGCTCTTGATATGTTTCTAAAACAGCCACTGGAGACAAAAACCAGAACTTTGTAAAGGACTTTAGCATATCTTTAATCTCACCTATTGACATAACTTTATCATTTTTCTACCTAATTTTAATATTTTTTCTTTTCTATCATCAAAATTAATTTGATAATTTTGATTAGTTATTTTTTCCCCATCTATCTGAACAGCCCCTTCTTCTATTTTCCGTCTTGCTTCACTTTTTGAATCAACCAATTTTGTTTCCATTAATATTTCTAAAACATCATTGCTTTGAATTTTTACTGATTCAATATTTTCAGGAACTCCTTTGTTCTGAAATTGTTTTACAAAATCCCCTTGAGCTTCTTTGCTAGACTCCTCTCCATAAATAATTTCCGTTATTTCTTGAGCCAATCTCATTTTTAAATCCCGAGGATTAACCTCTCCATTTTCCATCTGCTCTCGCATTTTTTCAATTTCTTCTAACGGAACGTCAGTAATCAATTCAAAAGTATTGGCAATAAAACCATCTGGCCAAGACATAATTGCCCCATAGATATCCTCGGGGGGTTGGTCCAAGAAAATCGCATTTCCTTCCGACTTTCCCATTTTTTTTCCTCCATCATCTGCTAACAATTTCAGAGTTAAAACAAATTTTTCTTTGTTGTTAATTATTTTTTGCAAATCTCGTCCTCTCATCATATTAAACATTTGGTCATTTCCTCCAATCTCCAAATCCACATCCATCGCCACTGAATCATAGGCCTGTGCTAAAGGATATAAGAACTCATGTAGATAAATTGGTTTTTCGTCTTTAATTCTCTTTTGAAACATCTCTCTCTGAATCATCTGTTGAACGGTAAAATTAGAAGATAATTCAATTAAATCTCTGAAATTAACTTTATCACTCCATTCGCTATTAAAGAGAACCTTGGCTGGATTTTCTCCTTCAAAATTTAAAAAAACAGAGGCCTGTTCTTGATAATTTTTAAAATTTTCTTCAATCTGTTTTTTAGTTAGTTTAGGGCGAACCGCACTTTTGTCAGTTGGATCACCAATTAAGGTAGTAAAATCGCCAACCAAAAAAACAACTTTATGTCCCAATTTTTGAAACTCAGAAAGCTTTTTAATAGAAATAACATTTCCAATATGTAAAGAAGGCGCTGTGGGGTCATAACCACAATAAAGTTTAATCTGTTTACCAGACGTTAACAGTTTTTTTAGTCCTTCTTTATCTGGTAAAATTTGCTCTACCCCACGAGTTAATACCTCATCTATCGCTTTGGGGTCAGTATTTATATTCATGTTCAAGAATTATATCATAAAAAGACAATGACTCAACCAATCATCTGGACAATTACCCAAAGACTATCAAAAGAGCTTTTTACGCTTAACACTCCAACCACTAAGTAAAAAATACCAAACTTCCCAAAAAACAAAATAAAAAAACCCTTTTTAGAGGGTCTAAATGTTTACCCCGTTAGAGATTGCAGAAGTCTTTGGCTTCTTATCTCTAACGGGATTTATCTTCCTGCTAAAAAGGTCTTTTTTATTTTGTTTCTTACTGTTTTTTGCTGGTTAGAATAGAAAAATCTAAACTCCCTCCTCTTTTAATTCTTCCACCAACCGTTTGGCCTTTTGTGAAAGTTTATTAGGTAATTTTATTTTTATTTTTATAAATAAGTCCCCCCTTCGATTTCCATTATAAGGAACCCCCTTCTCGCGAACTCTTAATAATTCCCCATGAGAAACTCCTTTAGGTATTTTAACTTTTATTTTACCATCCAAGATTTCTACCCCATATTCAGCTCCTAAGAGTGCATCTGATAATTTTACGGCTAAATCCATTTTTAAATCTACTCCCTCTTTTTTAAAATATTTATGAGAAGCGACATGAATTTTCACATACAAATCTCCTGCCACCCCTCCAGGAATAGCTTCCCCTACACCACCTAGACGAATCATTTCACCATTATTAATGCCAGCAGGTATTTTGACATTTATTTCTTCTTGTTTTCGTCTTATCCCAGTTCCATGACAATCTTTACATTTTTCTTTAGGAATTTTTCCGGTCCCATGACACTTCTCACAGGTTTCCACACTTGAAAATGAACCAAAGAAGGACTGTTTGGTCTCGCGAATCTTTCCGTTTCCGTTACAATTTGAGCAAATTTCCATTTCAGAACCTTTTTGAGCCCCAGTTCCTTTACAGGTGTCACAAAAAGAGTTTTTGGTAATAAGAATTTTTCTTTCTACTCCAAAAACCGCCTCTGAAAAATTAATTTCAATATCAATTGAAATATCACTTCCTCTTTTCTTTCTTGAACCTCTTCCACCAAAAATATCACCAAAAATATCCCCTAAATCAAACTCAAATCCTCCTGCTTGACCCTGCTGACCAAACCCACTAAAACCCTCAAATCCTCCTTGAAAACCACCATTTCCGCCGAAAGATTGCCCATAGGTATCATATTCTGTTCTTTTTTTATCATCGGACAAAACAGCATAAGCTTCACTAGCTTCCTTGAATTTTTTTTCATCCCCTCCTTTTTTGTCAGGATGATATTTGTGAGCTAATTTATGAAAAGCTTTTTTAATCTCAGCCTTGGTAGCCTTTTTCTCAATTCCCAATATTTTATAATAATCTTTTGACATAACTATTATTGATTGTCAGAATTATTATCTTTTTTATCCTCATCAACTGGCTTGTATTCAGCATCGTGGACATTTTCACCATCTTTTTGTTTTTCTTCAGTTGGAGCTTGCTTGGCTTGCCCGTCCACAGGGTTAGAGGATTGCCCTTCTTGCATTTTTTTCATTACCTCCTCTCCAATTTTTTGCATAGCAGTGGAAAGTTCATCCGTTGCTTTTTTAATCACTTCTATATCAGTTCCCTCTTTTACTTTTTTAAGAGCTTCTATTTTAACATTCACACCACTTTTAACTTCATCAGAAATTTTAGTTTCATTTTCCTTTAATGATTTTTCTGCTATATGAATAAATTGTTCAGCAGTATTTTTTATTTCTATTAATTCTTTTTTCTTTTTATCTTCCTCAGCATGTAATTCGGCATCTTTTTTCATTTTTTCCACATCTTCATCTGACAAACCAGAACTAGCTTCTATTCTAATTGATTGTTCTTTACCACTAGCTTTGTCAGATGCCTTAACATTCAAGATTCCATTGGCATCAATATCAAAAGCCACTTCAATTTGAGGCACCCCTCTTGGCGCTGGAGTAATTCCTTCCAAAATAAATTTTCCTAAACTTTTATTATCTGTAGCCATAGGTCTTTCTCCCTGAATAATATGAATTTCCACAGAAGGCTGATTATCAGCCGCTGTTGAAAATATTTGTGATTTCGAAGTTGGAATTGTGGTATTTTTCTCTATCAACTTAGTGGCTATTCCACCCATAGTTTCAATTCCCAGTGACAAAGGAATAACATCTAACAAGAGAACGTCTTTAACATCTCCTTGCAAGATTCCCGCCTGAATAGCCGCTCCAGCAGCCACAACTTCATCTGGATTTACGGATTGGTTAGGTTCTTTATTAAATAATTCTCTAACTACTTTTTGAATAGCGGGCATTCTTGTTTGCCCCCCAACCAAAATAACCTCATCAATATCTTTTATTTCAAAAGGAGAAGCTTCCATAGCTCTTTTTGTTATTTCAATTGACCTTTCTATATATTCACTAGCTAATTCTTCTAATTTAGCTCGTGTCATCTTTAAAAGTAGATGCTTGGGACCATTGGCATCAGAAGTAATAAAAGGAATATTAATTTCTGTTTCTGTGGCCGTAGAAAGTTCTAACTTTGCTTTTTCAGCCGTTTCATCTAAACGCTGTAAAGCTAATGAGTCATTACTAATATCTATTCCACTGTCTTTCTTAAACTCATCAATAACCCATCTAATAATTTTTTGGTCAATATCTTTTCCTCCCATGTGACTATCCCCATCTGTAGATTTTACTTCAACCGTGTCATCTCCCACTTCTAAAACTGAAACATCAAAAGTTCCTCCTCCGAAATCAAAGACAACTATTTGTTGGTCATTTTTTTTGTTAAAACCATAAGACAAAGCCGCTGCCGTTGGTTCATTAATAATTCTTTTTACGTTCAAACCTGCAATCTGTCCCGCATCTTTAGTGGCTTTTCTTTGAGAATCGTTAAAATAAGCCGGCACAGTAATAACTGCCTCTGTAATTTTTTCACCTAATTTAGTTTCGGCATCTTTTTTAAGTTTTTGTATAATCATAGCTGAAATTTCTTCTGGACGATATTTTTTCCCTCCCATCTCTATTTCAACCCCTCCTGTTGCTGATTTACTTATTTCATAAGGAACAGCCTGTCTGTCTTTTTGAATTTCTTTTCCATCAAAAGTATGACCAATAAATCTTTTTATACCAAAAACTGTATTTTTCGGATTAGTAACCGCTTGTCTCTTAGCTAACTGCCCCACTAATCTTTCACCTGTTTTTGAAATTGCCACCACTGATGGAGTAGTTCTTGAGCCCTCAGCATTTTCAATAATTTTTGCTTCCCCTGCTTCTATAACAGCCATAGCTGAATTGGTTGTTCCTAAATCAATTCCTAAAATTTTTGACATAATATTTCTTGCCCGACCATCTCTGCCTGCCGATAGGCAGGTTTGATGGTTTAGGGTTTTATTGATATTAACTTATAATCTCTTAATTAAAAACATTTCAAAAAGACCCATAATTTATGTATTTTCTCCTTTTCCGCTATACTCCCCAACTTTTACTTTGGCTGGTCTAACAATTGTCCTGTTTAGAAGATAACCTTTTTGGATAACTTCAACTATTATACCATCTTTTTCTGGATTATCAACTTTAACCATCTCCAAAGAGTCATGAAATACCGGATTAAATTTTTCGTCAAGAGGAATTGTCTCTTCTACTCCATTTTCTTTTAAGACCGAAAAAAATTGAGAATAAATATGTTGTGCTCCAACTATCCACTCTTTCAGAAGAGGATCTTCTTTCCATTTTTTATCATTGAAAATCATTTCAAAACTATCTAAAACTGGAATGAGCTGAATAATCAAATCAGCTGTAGCAAATTTTAATAATTTTCCTTTCTCTTCGTCAAAATTTTTTCTCGCATTAATTAAATCTGCTTTAGCTCTTTGCCAACCTTCTAAATATTCCTGTCTTTCTGATGAAATTTGTTTATTTTTACTTTTTAATTTTTTAATTATATCTGAACTATTTTGGTCTTCTAGTTCAAAAATAATCTCATCATTTTCGTCATTATTTTCTTTCTTTTTAATTTCTTTGGATTTAGACATATAGTTATAATTGGGTTAAAAAATAAAAAACTCACTTTTCGTAAACAATTTTTCTGAGAGTTTAGGTGTTTATCTCTCTCAGGAAAAGTTAGTTTATAAAAAATGAGTTTTTGATAAACACTTAATAATATAAAGTATCATTTGCTTATTTTATCGTTTGCTCCATTGGGGTGATTTTCTGGCTTTTTTCAAACCAAATTTCTTTCTTTCTTTCATTCTTGGGTCTCTCTTCAAAAAACCAGCTTTTTTTAATGGTTTCTTTAATTCTTCATCAAATAACAACAACGCTCGTGAAATTCCGTGACGGAAAGCTTCGGCTTGGGCTGTCATTCCTCCTCCCTTAACTAATCCTGAAATTAAAAATTTTACATCAATTTTTGATTTTTTTAAAGGATCTTTTACAATTTCTTGTAACTCGCTTACAGGGAAATACTCAAATAACTTAGAATTATTTACAATATAGGTTGTTTTATCAGCCTCAGTAATTCTAACCCTCGCCACAGCAGTTTTTCTTCTTCCGATCGTTTCTAAATATTTTTTTGTGCTTTTCTTTGCCGTTACCATACAATCATCTTTATTTAATTATTAAGTTTTTCATTAATTTAGGTCTTAACTTATTGGTTGGCAACATTCCTCTAACCGCTCTTCTTAACAATTCTGATTGTCCTTTTTTCTCTACAATATTTTTCATTTTTTCTACCCTTCGCCCTCCTGGATAACCTGAATAACGATTATACCCCTTTTGTTCCATTTTCTTTTTTGAAATATCAAGTTGAGAAATATTGTCAATCTTAACTTTAACATTAGCTATTGTATTTTTTTCAAAATCTGAAATATTTTTTCCCATCAGCAAACCAGCCACCTTCGTAGCTAATCTTCCTAATTTTTCTCCTGTCGCATCTAATTGGTATTCCATACAATTATTTATTTAAACTAATTCAATTTGAACAACTGGACTGCTATCTCCCTGTCTCTGTCCTAATTTAGTTATTCTGGTATAACCGCCTTGTCTTTCTTTATACTTGGGAGCAATTATTTCAACTAATTTTTTGACTATTGAATCAGCGCCACTGCCTAATTTAGAAATAAGTAATCTTTTTGTCCAAATAGAATCTTTTTTACTTCTTGTAATTATTTTTTCAATAAAAGGACGTAATTCTTTTGCTCGTGCCTCCGTTGTTTTTATTTTTTCGTTAGTAATCAAGGACATTGCTAAAGACCTCAATAATGCCTTTCTTTGATTTCTGTCTCTTCCAAATTTTCTGTTTGTATTATGATGTCTCATCTTATTAGCTTATAGCTTTTAGTTATTAGCTTTTAGGAAAAAACTTGCGGAGCCAATTTTTTCTAACTTTGGACTTTATGAACTTTCTTGACCCGTTAAACTTTTTATTTAACTGGGTTGACTTTTAACCCCCCTATTCTTTAGATTTTAAAACAACCCCAAAATCGCTTAGGGCTCTTTTGATTTCCTGAATACCTTTGGCTCCTAAACCTTCAATTTTTAAAATGTCTTCTTCACTTTTTCTAATTAAACCTCCAACAGTTCTAATACTCTCATTAGAAAGTGCATTGATAGTCCTTAAAGATAATTTAAGGGTATCTACCCTCGTTTTCAAAAAATCGGTATCCATACTTTTTTCATCTTTCTTTTCATTTTCTTTTTCTGCTTCTCTTATTTCTTCTTCAGAAATTTCGACTTCATCTTCTTCAAAACCAACAATTGCCTTTAATTGTTTAATCATTATTTCAATTGATTTTTCAAGCGCTTCTTTGGGTAAAATAGTTCCATCTGTTTCTATAAAAATATTTAATCTATTGAAATCGGTTCTGTCGCCTACTCTCATATTTTCAACTTCATAACTTGCTCTCCTAATCGGTGTAAAAGAAGCATCTAAAACAATCGTTCCAATATCTTTTACTTCTTTTTGTAAAATTTCTTTGCTAAGATACCCTAACCCTTTTCTAACAACTATTTCCATATCAAGAAAACCTCTCGCAGTTGTAATTGTAGCGATTTCTTGTTCTGGATTTAGAATTTCAACTTGCCCTGCTTTTTCAATATCTCCCGCTGTGATATCTTTAACACCTTTAATTTTTAGTTTAAGAACTTGTTCTTCATCGGTTAATAATTTTATTCTAACCTTTTTAAGATTTAAAAGAATTCTGATAACATCTTCCTTTACCCCTTCAATTGTTGAAAATTCATGGTCTACTCCAGCAATTTTAACGGAAATAATTGCCGCTCCAGGCAAAGAAGAAAGAATTACTCTCCTTAAAGAATTACCAATAGTATGTCCATACCCTGGATAAAAACCATCAATTTGATAAAACCCTTTAAATCCATCTTCCTTAGTAATCTTGGGCTGTGAAGGTAATAAGATATTATATTCAGACATAGATTAATTAGTTAAAAGTCAAAAGTCGAAAGTTTTTTCAAAAAATCATACCTGCTAACAGGTAGGAGTTTTTTTGCTTTTGGCTTTATAGGCTTTTGACTTAATTATTATTTGATAATTCAACACCACAAATATACATCATTTTCAACATATTTGCAAATTTCTAACGTCCATAAAATTCTAAAATTGATTTGAAATTAAAAATTTCTTCATTCTCTAATTTAGGTAGTCCTATCATCTTTCCTTCTTTCTTTTGAAAATCAAAATTAAGCCAGTTAACCAAAGTAGCGTTCTTGCCTTTTTCTTTTAAATCCACGAAAAAAGACTTATTTTCGCTCCCTTTCCTAATTGTTATTAAATCATCCTTTTTTACTTGACAAGAAGGAACTGTTACCTTTTTATTATTTAATAAAATATGACCATGAGATACCATTTGTCTTGCCATTGCCCTAGTTGAAGCTAAACCTAAACGATAGATAACATTATCCAATCTTGTTTCTAATCTAATATATAAATCTTCTGCTATATCTATTCCTTTTTTTGCCATGGCTTCTTTTACATAGCGAGATAATTGCCCCTCTCTAATTCCATAAGCAAATCTCAATTTCTGTTTTTCTAATAATTGAGAACCATATTCAGAAATCATTTTCTTCCTTTTCAATTTTCTACCCCCTCCTTTCTTTGCTTCAGACAAGGTAAATTTTTGTGTCTGACATTTTTCAAAAATGTTAGCGCCCAATCTTCTACATAATTTATATTTTGCTTTGATAATCATAGTTTTTATTAATATTTATTGAGCGAAACGAAAAGAAATATTTTAGAAAATTTTGACCCCTCACTCAGACAAGTATTATATAGATAATTTTCTAAACAACAACTTTTCTTTTTTCTTTTTTGATATTGCATATTTTCTGGGTGAGGGGTATAAAAAATATAGTCACTCCGCTCCTTATTTTTCTATACTCTCCTTGGTTTTTTAGGTCTCGGCCCATTATGAGGAATTGGTGTCTTATCTTTTATTGAATCAATATGAATTCCACGAGAAATAAAAGACCTAATAGATGACTCTCTCCCAGCTCCCACTCCTTTGACAATAATATCTACCGTTTTAACTCCCATATTTTGAGCGGTCTCACCAATTAATTCACCGGCTTTCGCCGCAGCAAAGGGAGTTCCTTTTTTTGCCCCCTTAAAACCAAGAGCCCCACTAGATAAAGAACAAATTAAGTTACCTTTTTTATCAGTTAACGAAACCCTCGTATTATTGTAAGTGGACTGAATATATAAAATACCTGATTCTATTTTTTTCTTAGTAGCTCGAGATAAAAACCGTGATTTTAAAGCGGCACTCTTACCCCCTCCAGATTTACTTGTTTTTTTAACTATTCGTTTTTTCCCCATAATTTTATTTAAATCTTACTTTTTGCTGACAGGTTTTCTCCCCGACCCCATTGTTTTTTTAGCCCCACGTAATGTCCTAGCATTGGTTCTGGTTCTTTGACCACGACTGGGCAATTTCCGAGAATGTCTTGACCCTCGGTATGACCTAATATCAATCAATCTTTTTATATTACCCGAAACTTGTCTCCTCAAATCTCCTTCTAACTTATATTCTTCTGTTACCTTTCTAATTTTGTTTTCATCATCAACAGATAAATCTTTAGGTTTTTTTGAAAAATCTATACCCACCTCCGTTAAAATTTTATGAGCTCTTGACCTTCCCACACCAAAAATGGCGGTTAAGCCTATTTCTAATCTTTTATCTTCTGGGATTGTAATTCCTAATAATCTCATAATTTATCTTTGTCTTTGTTTATGTCTTGGATTATCACAAATAACACGAACCCGACCATTTCTTCGAATAACCTTACATTTTGCACATATTTTTTTAATTGATGTTTTTACTTTCATATATTTCTACTAAATCATTCTTTGAACAATTCTTCCTCTTCCCCCATAAGGGTCTAATTGAATTTTAACCTTATCACCAATTAAAACTCTAATTCTGTGAATTCTCATTTTACCAGAGAGATAAACTAAAATTATATTGTCCTTCCCTTTTTCATCTGAGCTTTCCACTTTTACACGAAAAAGAGTACCGGGTAAAGCCTCAACGACAGTACCCGTTACATACTGCTGTTCTTGTCCTTCTTTATTATTCATTATAACAGAAGTTATCTTAACAAAATTACTATTATTTTTCAAGTCCTTTTGAAGAAACCTTCTTTATTCCTTTAATTGTTTAACAATCTGTATCTGACTGGTACTACGAGGAAATGAATTTTTCCAAAAAGGTGTTATTTCTACTTCAGCTGATTCTATTCCATTATAGTTAGCTAAGATATTATTTGTTTCGCTTTTAGGTTGCCCAACAAAGTCATTTTTGAGATGATCTTCATCAAACAGCCATTCAAAATCGGTTTCTCCTTTGAGAGAGAAAATAAATCGACCTTCTACCCATGGTTCCACTTCATCTCTATTCTTTATCTCAAAATTCAAATCTTTAAAGTTTGTAATCATAATATCCTCACCTTGATAACCACTGACTGAATCGCTAGCAATTTGTTTACTTAAGTTTTCTTTATCAAAGATAATTGCATAAACCGAAACCTTCTCTTGAACTTCAATCATCCCTTCACTAACTTCTCCTGAATCAACAGTCCCCACAAAACCTGAACGAACAAACAAACCATCATCAAAAAGAATAAAGTTTTCAGGAATCTTAGTTAAAATTTCTTGAGAAAGTTCTTGCTCTAATTTATCAGAAATCTCTAAACGCGCTTTTTCAATATCTTCTTCTGAAGCTACTTTTTTAATCCCCTCAAAACCACCTGTCATAACCGTTTTAGACCTTGCATAAAAACCATCAAATCTTTCTGAACCCTTAAACCCTGGAATAGTGAAATCAGACAGCCCAATATTATATTTTTCACCAGATTGGTCTGCATAAACAGTGGCTTCAACACTTCCAGGAACTGTTTTTCCATCGCTACCAACTGTTTGCCCAGGAATAACCACAGAATTTTTAATTCGGTAAATTAATCCATCTGGTGTTTCAAAACGAGTATTAACAATCAATCTCTGAGTGTTTTTGTCAAAATTATTAAAAATAACAATTTGTCCACTGGCCTTTTCCTGAACCGTTTCTTTATTAGTAGAAACAACTTCTTCAGAACCAACCTTGTCTATGATAACAATATCAAAAGGAATGCCTCCTGTTTCCTTTTCTGAAACAGCAATAAAACTAGCATCCACTCTTTGTTGAAGTTGAAGAGGGGTAATCGTAATAACCACCTTGGAAGACATCAATAGAAAAAATAATGATAAGATAACAACCAACAGAGCAACAAAGAACCAAAGTTTTTTCCCTAATTTTTTAGTTTTTTTACTTCCGCTTGAAGCAAAAAACCCAATTGACTTTTTATCAAAGAAGTTATTCCTTGACCCTTTTCTGTTTTTCCCTTCTGGAATGGGAATGTCTTGAATAGATCTTTTAGGAGGTATTACATCTTGAAGTGTTTTTTTATCTCTCATCATAATTTTTTAATAATATCTAATAATAAAATAAGCTAAATTAATCTAAACTAGATTTTACCACAAAAAACAAAAAAACCTCAATTAACTCAATACTGCTTTAATTCTCCTCACTCCCGCACTACTGCTTTCTTCTTTGGTTATTTTGAACCGACCTAATTCGCCTAATCGGTTCACATGAGGCCCACCACAAATTTCATAAGAAAACACGTCAACCCCATCGGCTATTTTATAAACTTTGACTCGTCCACCATACTTACTTTCAAAAGCACCCACTGCTCCTGCTTGTTTAGCATCTTCTAAAGACATTTCTTCGCAAATAACTGGTAAATCTTTTTGGATAGCTTCGTTCACCAAACTTTCAACTTCTGCTTTTTGTTCTTCAGTTAATTTCTTGTCATAAGAAAAATCAAAACGCAACCTTTCAGCAGTAATATTACTCCCTTTTTGCTGAACATCTTTATTTAAAACTTTTCTAAGTGCAGCCAACAACAAATGTGCTGTTGTATGCAAACGAGTGGTCCCTTCCGAATTATCAGCCAAACCCCCCTTAAACTTTCCCACGGAAGCTGTTCTTGAAAGATCTTGATGTTGCTTCATTTTCTTTTCAAAGTCTTTTTTCAAATGTTCCTTTTTTTTCTCATTAATTATTTTTTTTCTTATAGTGCCACTTTCTAAGAGGATATTTTGAAGTTTATCTAATTCTTCTATACTCATTTCAAAAGGAAAACCAAAAGTAGAGAACAAAAGAAATAAATTTTGCCCTGTAATTTCCATCCCTGGTGATTCAATTTCTACACCCGAAATAGCATCATATTCGCCCCATTGTCCAATAGACATTTTTCTTAATTCTCTTAAACCCTTCTCCAACGTTTTTGAAAATTGAATTTCCTCTCTGTCTAATTGTTCTAAAACAAATTTTTTATTTCTTTCTAATTCTGGATAAACATCTTTGTAATCATTAATAACCACTTTAGCTATTTCTTTTGTCCAAAGTTCTTTAGTAATGCCCAATTGCTTCCCATAACGAATCGCTCGTCTAATCAATCTCCTCACAACATACCCTTGGTCAGTATTAGATGGGCTAATACCTCTCTCATCTGCCAAAATAAAAGTGCTGGCTTTTAGATGGTCAGCAATAATTCTCATCTCTTTTTTATTTTCCGAATATTTTTTACCAGATAGCTCTTCAATTTTTGAAATTTGATTTGCCCACAACTCTGTTTGATAATCGTCAGCTAATCCCTGCATCACCGCCGTAATTCTTTCCAGCCCCATACCAGTGTCAACATTTTTCTGAGCCAATTTTATAAATTCATATTTTTCTTTTTTTTCAACTTTCGACTTATTATATTCCATAAAAACATTATTCCAAATCTCTACCCATAGATCATTGTCATCATTAAAACTTTCAGGAATTTTATCTGCATCTCCTACCCAATAAAAAATCTCCGAATCGGGGCCACAAGGACCTGTTTCTCCAGCTGGACCCCACCAATTAGCCGACTTGGGCAATTTCGCAATTCTTTTTTTGTTTACCCCTAAATCAACCCAAATCTTATAAGATTCTTCATCAAAAGGAGCATCTTTATCACCAGCGAACACTGACACCGCCAAACGTTGTGGGTCTAATCCCAACCATTGTTTAGAAGTTAAAAATTTCCAACTCCACTCCAAAGATTCTTTTTTAAAATATTCACCTAATGACCAATTCCCCAACATTTCAAAAAAAGTATGATGAGTAGTACCCCCCACTTCTTCAATGTCACCCGTCCTAACACATTTTTGAAAGTCAACCAAGCGTTGTCCGGCTGGGTGAGATTCCCCCATTAAATATGGGACAAGGGGATGCATTCCCGCAGTTGTAAATAACACCGAGGGATCATTTTCTGGAATAAGCGAGGCGCCTTGAATAACTTTATGCCCCTTCTCTCTAAAAAATTCCAAATACTTTTGCCTAATTTCTTTAGCTTCCATTTTCAATGTTTTTAATATCTATTTTAAACATTATAACAAATTCCCAGTTAATTAAAACTCCTTATTCAGAATATTTGGCGCTCCAAGCGCCAAGTACCAAAAATATAGAAAACCAATAACAAAATTGCAAACCCTGTTGTTGAGGATTTTCGGATGTCTTAATGTTTGAAAATGGTTTGGGCTTGGGACTGGGTTTTCAAACATAAGACAGAAGAAAATCCGAACATCTATCAAAACTTTTTTTATTTGATATCTAAATTTTTAAGTGATTGAAAATCCTTTTTAAGGTCATCACGAGAAAAAGAATTATACAAAGCTACTGCTGGATGAAGTAAAGGAATTATTTTAATTTCTCCGTAAGAAGCTTGGGCTTGAAAAACTTTGCCTCGCATTCTGCCAATAGATTCAATTTGAGAACCCAAACCAAATTTTTTCATAATGTATTCGGCAGAATATCTGCCTAAAGTTGCGATTATTTTAGGTTGAATTATTTCAATTTGTCTATCTAAGAAGGGACCATAGATTTTGATTTCCTCTGGTGAGGGATCCCGATTAGCCGTTGGTCTATCTTTAACAATGTTAGTAATATAGACACTTTCTCTTTTTAAATTAATTGAATCCAACAATTCATCTAACACTCTGCCTGAAGCCCCACAAAATGGCCTGCCTGTCAAAGCTTCATTTTTCCCAGGAGCTTCCCCCACAAACATAATTTTAGCATCATGATTTCCTTCTCCAATCACCGGAAAAACTTTATTTTTAATTCGTTCAGCATAAAGTGGAGAATTTTTCAAATTCAAAACTTCATCCTTAATTTCTTTCATTTGTTCTGTTTTTGATTTCATATGTTCAAATAAGGCAATGATTTATCCCCAGTTTACTTAGTAACCGGGTTACTAAGTGATTTGGGACAAATGCTCTAAAATCATTTTAACTGACGGAGAACGGTCGTTCAAATAAGACCGACATTGTCTAATTTCAGAAAAAATAGTTTCTATGTCTTGGGTAAGGGACGACGGCAAAGCCGTCGTCCTCTTTTTTTCAAAATCTTGATACAAAAATTGTTCCAATTCATTCAAAAAATTAATCACTCCAGCTTTGTCAGCTTTCTCTTCCTTACTTCTGGGTAAAAAAACCTTAACCAACTCAAATCTTTCTGAAAGACTACTTTGCAAAAATTTTTCTACTGATAATTTAGATGTTTGTTTACCCCCACTTCCGACTTTTAAATTGATAACCATCAGACGAGATTTCAAGGTAGGTAAAATATTTTCAGACGAGGGCATTAGCAAAAATAAATGAGTTCCTTGAGTTGGTTCTTCAAAAACCTTCAGCAAAGAATTTTGTGCTTCGTGAGTAATAAAGTTTGTTTTGATGACTAAAATTTTTTTATCACCAACTAAAGCTTTATTTGATTGAAAATCTTTAATGGCTCGACTATCATCTATCCCTAAGCTATCAAAATCGCCCAACCAAAAATCAGGATTGGCCACAGTTGAAAAACCAAATTCCGTATTTAAAAAATTTAACAACAACTTAAAAGTTTCTTCTTTATCCCCCTCTAATAAATAAGCATGCTGTAAATCCTTGGAAGTATTAAAAAAAGAAAACATAATTAACGATATTTTGAAATAACACTTCTTTTGTAAATATCCATATGTTGCAAAGCTACCCCTGTCCCTTTTGCTACACAAAAAAGTGGATCTTTAGCCAAATAGGCCTTGACCCCAGTTCTTCTATAAATTAGCTCTGGTAAATTTCTTAATTGAGAAGACCCCCCCGTCATAATTATTCCACTTTGAATAATATCAGCCGACAATTCAGGGGGAGTATCTTGGAAAACAATTTTAATCGCCTTTATCATCTCACGAAGTTCTTTTGTAATGGCTTTGGCAACTTCATTTGTTTTGACCTCAATTGAACGCGGTAGCCCTGAAATAAAATCTCTTCCTCTAACTTCCATAATTAACTGGTCTTCCAAAGGTAAAGCCGAACCAATTTGTATTTTTATATCCTCAACTGTTTTTTCACCCACAAAAAGATTGGAATTTTTCTTAACGGCATCAGCAATAGCTCTGTTTATTTTATCGCCAGCGCATTTCATAGAAGTGGAAGCTACAATTCCCCCCAAAGAAATAACTGCCACATCAATTGTTCCACCTCCAATATCCACTATCATATGCCCTCCCGGTTCTTCAATCTTCACTCCAGCTCCAATTGCCGCCAAAATAGGTTCTTTAACAATAAAAGCCTTTTTTGCTCCAGCCTTCACAGTAGCTTCAATCACTGCTCGTCGTTCTGTGGAAGTTATCCCAGCAGGAACAGACACTACCACTTCTGGTTTAAAAAGATTCCATTTTCCCAAAGTTTTATTAATAAAATATCGGAGCATTGCTTCCGTCACTTTATAATCAGCAATCACCCCATCTTTCATCGGACGATAAGTGATAATATTTTCTGGGGTTCTTCCTATCATCCCTTTGGCCTCCAAACCCACAGCTAAAATTTTATTATCCAATTCTGAAACAGCCACAACCGAAGGTTCATTCAAAATCACTCCTTTTCCAGGAACATAAACCAGTGTATTAACTGTGCCTAAATCTATTCCTAATCTTTTGGTAAAAAATGACATAATGATATCAAGTCTAAAGTCCATAATGTCAAAAGTCAAAAGCAGTTTATAAAAATCGTTTTACGATTTTTTACTTTATGGACTTTAAGGACTTTACAAACTTTTGACTTCATCTTACTCTCTTAATCTCAGCCCCAATTGCTTGTAATCTTTCTTCAACATTTTCATAACCTCTATCAATATAGTAGACATTATTAATAATTGACTCCCCTTTTGCAACTAACCCTGCAATTACAAAAGCAAAACCCGTTCTAATATCTGGTCCATCCAATTCTTTCCCTTTCAAAATAACTGGTCCAGTAACGGTTGCTCTGTGTGAATCCCACAGCTTAATCATAGCTCCCATTTTCTTCAAATCATCAGTATAGTTTAATCTTCCTTCAAAAATAGTCTCAAACACAAAACTTTCTCCTGTCACCTGAGTTAAGTAAACAACCATCGGTGCTTGTAGGTCTGTCGGGAACCCTGGGTATTCATGAGTTTTAAGATTGAGGGCTTTAAAATCACTATTTTTTTTATTTTCATTGTTAATTATTTTTAAATAGTCCTTCCCGACTTTAATCTCTACACCTGAATTTTTTAAAAGTTCTATGAGAATTTCAACGTGCTGTGGCTGACAATTACAAATCTTTAAGTTAGTAGCACAAAGAGCTCCTAAAATAAGAAAACTCCCCGTCTCTAGACGGTCTGGAATAGTTTTATATTCCTTCCCCTTGGCTTTTAACAGATTACCTCCTTCAATTTTAAGAATAGTTGTGCCCGCTCCAGTAATACGAGCTCCGCATAAATTTAGAAAATCGATTAAACTAATAATTTCTGGTTCCAAAGCCACATTTTTGAGAATAGTTTGACCCTCAGCTAATATTCCTGCCATAATAAAAGTTTCCGTAGCTGTCACGCTAGGAACTTTAAAAAAAATATCAACCCCTTCTAATTTCTTCCCCTTTGTAGAAATAAGGTATTTTCCATCTTTAACTTGCACCTCTGCTCCCATTTTTTCAAATCCTTCCAAAAATAAATCAATCGGTCGTTCTCCAATAACACACCCTCCTGGGTGAGGAAAAGTTAATTCCCCAAATCTCGCCAACAGAGGCCCTGAAAAAATAATGGAAGCTCTGAGACGTTTAGAGACTTTTTCATCAATCTCTGTTTTATTTAAACCAGTTGTATCAATTAAGTATTTTCCTTTTCCTTTTTTTGTAATATGGAGACCTAACCCAACAAAAATTTCTGTCATCCTGTCTAAATCTTCTATTTCTGGAACATTAGTCATTAAAAAACCATCTTCAAATAAAACACTGGCAGCCATCACAGGCAAGACGGCATTTTTAGCCCCGTTGACGAAAACTTCCCCAGATAATTTTTTCTGCCCACCTAATCCTTGAATGATAAATTTGTCTTTTTTCACTCTTATATTCTAAGGTTTTTCATAGAAAATAACAATTGATTTTAATAAAGAACTAGTGTTATTATACAATTAATGAAAAAAGATTTTTCCAACAAAAAACAGCTCTATTCTTATGCTATTGGTTTAGTTGTTATCTTAATAATTATTTTTGGTATTTTTTACAGAAATAATCAATACGGAATATTACAAATTAAATCACTAGATGAAAATTTAACTGTTTTCATTAATAACCAGAGAAAGGAAGTCCCCCAAAATATTAATCCTCAATTTAAATTGAAAAATGGAAAGCATACCATTGTTATAGCCAAAGATAAATTTTGGCCTTGGATAAAAGAAGTCGAAATAAATAAAGACAGTGACTTTATTATTCAACCTTTTTTTATTCCACAAAATACCAGTGGGGTGTTAATTGGAAAAGAAGATTCTGAATATCCACAAATAATATCTCTTTTTCAAACAAATTTAATTTCTCAATCTGCTTTAGAAAAAATTCCTGATAATCTCACCCTCTTGAAAGAAACAATCACTGCTTTGGATTTTTATAAAGAAAGACAAGATATCGTAATTATTGCTTCTGGAGACGGCATCTACGGCTTAGAAATTGATAGTAAAAACATTCAAAATTTTCAACCTATTTATAAAGGAATCCACCCACTTTTTGTTAAAAAAGACAATTCTTCACTTTACATCTTAGATAATGATAATTTAATGCTTGTGAACTATTAGATAAGTTTCCTACTTAACACTTGAAACATTAAGTGAAAAAATACTGAAAAAAAAGCAAAATGAACCTGATAACCACTCTCCCTATTTATAGAAATAATTTTCAAAAACCAACCTTATTCTTTTCTCTTCAAAATTTCTCCGTTGGTTCGCTTATTTTTGTTCCCTACTCTAAATCAGTTAAAGTTTTTAATAAAAAGCCTGCTGTAGTTATTCAAATTGAAAATTTAGAAAAAAATAAATTTTTTTTAAGAAAAAATAAAGTTGTAGTAAAAAAATTAGATTCCTCCCCTCAATGTATTTTTCTTAAAAAAAATATCATTAAATTACTTCAGTTAATTTCAGAAAGAAAAAAAATACCTTTAGAAGATGTTTTTAAGAAGGTCTTCCCCAAAAAAACCCTGAAAGAATTAAATAAACTTTCCTCTCACCCAGAGAAAAAGAAATTCTCTCTTGAAAAATTTACTAATAAAATCACACCTGATTTTGTAAAAAAGAAATTTAAACTAAATTTTTCTCAATCTCTTAATCAACCTAATAAACGCACCAAAGAAATTAAAAATATTAATGAACTATTGTCTACTCAACGAGTTAAAAAAATTTCCCTTCACTCAGAAAAACATTATTTAGTAGACGAAATAAGAAATTATTTTGGCGAAACTGCTTTGAGGGGAACTGGTTCATTCAGTTTTTACTTAGGGTTCTTTAAGAAAATACCAGAAACAGTAATTTATCAATATTGGTCAGAGGTGAAAAATAGTAGGAAATCTCTCAAAGACCAACAAAAGCTCTTTTGGTGGAAAATCGGCCAGTTTTTGAAAGAGAAGAAAAATAAACAATAACAAAATCTTTGATAAATCCCAGATTGTTGGAATTAGACACTCCGCAAGCCAAAAAGCTTGGACCCAACCCTTGGTGATTTTTGAGGAGTAGCACCCCTCAAATTAAATTACCAAGGGTTGGGTTTTTGGCTGAGGACAAGGGAGGGCTCCGCAGGAGAGCCCGAGTGTGTGTCTAATTTTAATAATCTGGAATTTAATTACATTTTACAAAAAAAGAAAATAGTTCACCCTGTTAAATAAATTTATTTAACAAATAAAATTAAGATTTGACAAGAGAAAGAAATAAAAATAAACTAATATCTAAAGATGTCATTAATAATAACAAGAAAGAAAAGACGAAAGTCAAATCTTATTTAACAGGGTAAATGATAGAAGTTTTACAAAAAGGTAATCAAATCTTAGAACAAACCGCTCAAGAAATATCCTTGGAAGAGATTTCTAATCCTAAGATAAAAAATATTATTTCCCAAATGAAAGATATTCTTAAAAATACCGAGGATGCAATTGCTTTGGCTGGACCACAAATCGGAGAATCTTTGAGAATTTTTGTTGTCTCTAATAAATTTTTTAAAGAAAATAATCAAGAATATCTTATTTTTATCAACCCAGTTATCATCAAATTATCCAAAGAAAAACAGTGGCTAGAGGAAGGGTGTCTAAGTGTGCGTAATGTTTATGGAGAAGTAGAGAGATCAAGAAAAGCATTGGTTCAGGCCTACGATGAAAATGGAAAAAAATTCACTTTTGGAAGTAGCGACTTATTGGCTCAAGTTTTTCAACATGAAATAGACCATCTCAACGGTATTCTTTTCACTAGTAAGGCCAAAAATATCAGAGAGGAAAAAGCTTCTTCTACTAAAACTATTTAATCCTAAAACACAACATTTTCTATATCTTGACAAATATAATAAGTTTAAGGTATAATAGTTAGAGGTGGTTAGTTTGTTTTATTTTTTAATTCAATCTTAAAAAGGAGGAAAGAGAGAAATGGAAGAAAAAATAAAAGAAGAAAAAAGGGAAGCAAGGGGAGTGGGTTGAGGACCCCACCCCCAGGAACAAAAATGTAAATGTATCACACGGGATCTGTCCTGTGTGTTATAAAAAGCTCTACCCAGACATCTGGGCAGAAAATCACCCAAATGAATAGGTAGACAGGCATCGCGCTCCGCGGTGCCTTTTTTTTATTTTCTTTCTTAGACACCAGGTGCCTCAATTAATAATTCTCTTCTTTAATCTGAAAATAAGCTTGTGGATGTAAACAAGCCGGACATTGTTCAGGAGCTGAAGTCTCCTCGTGCAAATAACCACAATTACCACATTTCCATGTAACTACTTCCCCTCTCACAAACACCTTACCTTGTTCCAAATTAGCATAGAGTTTTCTATACCTGTTTTCATGCGCTTTTTCCGCTTTTGAAATTTCTCTAAAAGCTGTTGCAATTTCAACAAAACCCTCTTCTTCAGCTGTTTTAGCAAATTCAGGATACAGTTCTGACCATTCTTCTTTTTCTCCTTCAGCTGCCGACTGCAAATTTTCTAAAGTCGTTCCGATTTTCCCAGCCGGATAAGTCGCTATAATCTCAAC
>Ga0268276_1001404_pt1 | contig 23914 bp, 26 predicted proteins | sample saktaG_4_FD_190145 | JGI IMG/M metagenome (GOLD analysis project Ga0268276, IMG submission 190145) | Saline water microbial communities from Sakinaw Lake, British Columbia, Canada - sak_2010_1_5_45m | ecosystem: Environmental > Aquatic > Non-marine Saline and Alkaline > Saline ... | reverse complement strand
AGTTTACAAAGGAGGATTCGAGATGGCAAAGGCAAGGGCCGCGACAAAGAAGTCGGCTGCCAAAAAGTCGGCCGCCAAGGCCAAAAGGCCCACGACCGCACCGGCCACGACCGCACCGGCCACGACGCCTCGGCGTTGCGTGGTAGCGTGGACCGTCGCCAGTGTGATGGCGGCGATCGCATTCGCCTTGTTCCTCATCATGGTGAGGTCAACCACCACGCCGACGACCGCGTCGGCGACAGCGACCACGACCACCGCGCCGACGGCACCCGCGCCGAAGACGGCCACGCCAGCCAGCACGCCGACGACCACGCCGGTCGTACGGGCACCGAAGCCTGTGGCTCCGGCGAAATCCGCGCCCCAAAAGCGCGCGACGAGGCCGAGGCCGACCCCGACCGTCGAGCCCTCGAGCTCGACGACCTCCGTCACCGCTGTGGCGAAGGACCACAGCATGGCCTTCAACATCGTGCTACAGACCAGCGGGACTGGCAGTGCCCGTGCCCGCGCAGAGGCGACAACCCCAGCCCCGACGCCCAAGCCGGCAGCCATGTCTGCGGAAAACCGGGCATTCCTTCATGATATCGATCGGAAGATCGAAGCACAGAAGGAAAACCTGACCATCTGTAGGAATGAAGAGAGAGATGCCATACTGAAAGGATCTCCCCTTAGCCCCTACGTAGTGCGTCAGGCCCGTAGCGACGCCAAAGCCATCGAGCGAGAAATTGCTCGGCTGGAAAACCTTAGGGCTAATGCCGAATAATCGGCACCTCGTGGCAAAAAACAAGGCCGAAAGGTCAAAACAACAACCCCGGTCAGCTAGGAAAGCTGGCCGGGGATTTCTTTTACAAATATTACATATCCATTTCTCCTGCTGGGTCAACTGCGTTGTTTATGCCACCATTTCCTGCGCCACCATTAGCGCCAGCGTCTCCGCCGGCACCGCCTAATTTGAACACGCCTGCTATAAATGTTTCGGCCGAAACGGCTATTATAATTAACACCGTGCCGATCACGGCTGCTATTAAGGCCTTTTTTGCCACCTCCATTCTTGGTCCACCAGCCGCTGTAAGATATAAAATGCCAGCGACAATCCAGCCAATAACTACAACTGCAGCTCCTATGGTAATAAATCCTTGTTTCAAATTACCCATTGTGACAGAAACCTGATCAGCAGCATAAATTGCAACGGGAAAAGTAAGAGCTACAAATAATAAAGCTATAAATAAGATTTTTTTGTTTATTGTCATAATTTAATCTACCCTCGCACCAAAATTATAATTAATTCTTAAAATTATGGTTGTTTGGGAAAATTATTTAATTTAATTATTTAAATTATTTAAAAGATTACAGATTAAGAACCGCCTAGGCCGAAAGCTCCGCCCACTAAAGCGATCGCTCCGCTTGCCACAATGACAAGAATTGTTCCCGCAACAGATGCAATTAAGGCCTTTTTAGCTGAGGTAAGTTTTGTCGGGTCTCCTTGCGCTGATAAAAATAAAACACCTGTTACAACCCAAAGAATAACAACTATGCCAGACGCGATATAAAGCGTTGTTTGCACGGCTGCGTCAACCATGCCTTGGATAGTAATTTGGGCAAACGCCACGCTAGGCAAGACTAAAACGCTCAATAAGATTAGTAAAAATATTTTTTTATTCACCCCGTTATAGGTCTGTCTTTATGTGACCAAACTAGTCAATTTCTGACAAACTTATTTGTTTCATAAATCCCGTTCGGTTAGTACAGAAAAATTTGTTAAAATTTTTCTGGGAAAAACCTCTAACGGGGTTCATTTTTTATTGTTCCATTTCTATAATTAAATGCTGACTATAAAAGACCAGATATTATGGCAATTATTGAGAAGGCGATAAGCCCCACCACCACTCCGGCTACTCCCCAAATAAAAGCATCTTTGGCTATTTTTATTTTGGCTGGATCTCCCTGGGCTGTTAGGAATAAAATTGCAGCTGCAACAAACATAACCACAACAATACCACCAAATACAAAACCAACAAGGTTCGTGATACTGTTCATGAGGTCTGGCAAACTTATACCATTACCGTAACTGTGCAACTGCGCAAAAGCAACCGATGAAGGTAAAATTAAAACTACCGACAAAATTGAAATTAATATTTTTTTTCTCATTAACTCTCTATCAATTTAATCTTTAACCCCGGTTCCACCAAGGGAATCCATCGGGGCTAAAGATGTAATATGTATCCTTTCTATCGTTCTACTAAGTGATCATACTTGATATTATAGAAATTATTGAGAAGGCGATAAGCCCCACCACCACTCCGGCTACTCCCCAAATTAAAGCTCTCCTTGCTGCTTCAACCTTTTCTGGCTGTCCTGCAGATGTCAAGAAATAAATACCAGACACAACAAACATAACTACAGCGATTGCTCCAAATACAAGACCGACAAGATTTGTGATGCTGTTCATTAAAGCTTGTACGCTAGTAGGAGGCGTACCATATCCTCCGGGAGCTGTCCCCTGTATTTGAGCTGATGCTACAACCGGCAAAAGCAAAATACCAAGTGAAATTGAAGTTAATATATTTTTTTTCATTTTTTTATTTTTATGTTTTGTCTTTATTGAATTGGATCGACCTTTTTAAATTTTAATTATTCGCAACCTCAAGTTTTTGCGCTTATAGCTGTTTTAACAATAGCTATTATGGCATCAACAGATAAAGCAATGGCTATGCCCACTACAGCATATATTAAAGTTTTTTTGGCTACTTCCATTCTCTGTGGATTCCCAGCTGAAGTAAGATAAAATATTCCTGCCACTATAATCATTATCGTGCCCACAGTACCAACAAGACCTGCCACTGCACCAGCAATACCTGTCAAAAGCGCAACAAAGTTATCTGGACCATAATTTGGAATTTTGGGAGCTTGAGCTAAAACTGGCGACACGAAACACAGCAATGTACTGAAAGCTATTGTATGCGCTACAATTTTATTCATATTATTTATTATACTACTATTTATTTATTATACTACTATATTTAAAAAATAGAATACAAGGTGTGAATAACTGTTACCTACCGTTACTCCTCTAGACAAACGCCTGAAGCCACCTTGTCGCCCTCTTCTAATCGCATTATTCTTACTCCCTGTGTGGCCCTGCCCAGCAAAGAAATGGATTTTACATTGGTTCTTATAACTTGTCCTTTTCTTGAAATAACAATCAAATCTTCTTCTTCTATAGGGTCTTCCAAAACAGCAGACATCACAACCGGCCCTGTTTTACTTGTAATTTTGGCTGTTTTAATCCCCGACCCGCCCCTACCCTGAACTTTATATTGCTTAATATCAGTTCTCTTGCCATATCCATTTTCCATCACAACCAATAAATATTGCTTCCCTTCGGCTTTGAGTTTTTGAATTACATCCATGCCCACAACTTCGTCTCCACCTTTTAATCGTAGTCCTTTAACTCCGGCTGCTCCTCGGCCCATTGGCCTTATGTCTTTTTCTTTAAATCTTATAGAAATTCCTTGTTTAGTTGCCAAAATTATATCGTCTTCGCCTGTTGTTTTAACAACTTTTTCCAAGGCGTCTCCTTTTTCCAATTTTATGGCTATAATCCCAGATTTTCTCACGTTCTCAAATTCTTCTAAAGAAGTTTTCTTTATCCTGCCGTTCTTAGTAACCATCACAAGATATTTCGACGCATCTGCACCTTCTGCCGGCTTACCGGGAGCGATTTTAGATGGCATGGGAATTAACGATAAAACTTTTTCTTCGCTAGAAAGTTCCAAAAAGTTTAAAAGCCCCCTACCTCTTGCAACTCTTGTGCCTTCTGGAATTTCGTAAACTTGTGTTTGAAAAACTTTTCCAGAATCAGTAAAAAACAATAAGTTATCATGCGTTGAGGCGCTCAAAAAATGCTCAACAATGTCGTCTTGCATTGTTTTCATTCCCATAAGACCCTTGCCTCCGCGTTTTTGGATTTTGTAGGTGGCAGGATTTATTCTTTTTATATATCCACCAGTGGTTAAAGTCACAATTGTTTCTTCTAGAGGCACCAAGTCTACTTCTGTAATCTCTCCCAGTTTACCTTTAATAACTTTTGTTCTCCTCTCGTCGCCAAATTTTTCTTTTAACTCCAAAAATTCTTTTTTAATGATTGTCTTCAATCTTTCGGGGCTCTTTAATATAGCTGTTAAATCCTTTATTGTTTCCAATATAGCCTTTAATTCATCTTCGATTTTCTTTCTTTCTAAGCCTGCTAACGTCTGCAATCTCATTTCCAAAATAGCAACTGCCTGCCTTTCGGTTAACTTAAACTTTTTAATTAAATTAGCCCGTGCCTCATCTTTGTCAGCTGATTTTTTGATTGTCTGAATTACAGCGTCAATATTTTTTAACGCAATCATCAAGCCCTCCAAAATATGGGCTCTTTCTTTTGCTTTTTCTAAATCAAACTTTGTTCTGCGAATAACAACTTCTTGCCTGTGTTTGATAAAGTAAGACAAAACGTCAGACAAAGATAAAATTTCTGGCTGTATGCCATCAACCAATGCAAGCAAATTTAAATGGAAAGTTTTTTGAAGATTGGTAAACTTGTACAAACGATTTAAAATTCTTTGTGGTTGAAATCCTCTTTTCACATCAATAACGACTCTCATTCCCTCCCTGTCAGATAAATCTCTGATATCTTTTATGCCCTCAACCTTCTTTTCTGTAACCAAGTTAGCCAAATCTTCCACCAAAGTAGACTTTAAAACCTGATATGGAATTTCTGTAATTATAATCTGCTCTGAACCATCCTTTTTTTCTACAACATCTGCTTTGCCTCTCATCAAAATAGAACCCTTGCCCTGCGAATAAGCGGAAATTATTTCTTTTTGGTCGTAAATTATTCCCCCTGTCGGAAAATCTGGTCCCTGAACAAACTGGAACAAATCTTCTGTTTCAGCTTTGGGGTGGTCTAGCATATAAATTAAAGCATCAGAAACTTCTGATAAATTGTGCGGAGGAATATTTGTTGCCATTCCAACAGCAATACCCAAAGAACCGTTAAGCAATAGTTGTGGCAAAGGTGAAGGTAAAACAGTTGGCTCTGTGGTTGTGCCGTCATAGTTATCAGCAAAATTTACCGTGCCCTTTTCTATATCTCTTAGAGTTTCTTCTCCAATTTTCGACAATCTACATTCGGTATAACGCGCGGCAGCAGCTCCATCTCCATCGATAGAACCAAAGTTTCCTTGCCCGTCAACTAATGGATAACGCAAGTTAAAATCTTGCGCCATACGCACCAAGCTTTCATAAACAGCTGTATCCCCGTGCGGATGATAACTTTTTAAAACTTCTCCAACCACAGACATTGATTTTCTGTGCTTTGTGTTAGACCTTAATCCGGATGCCATCATGGCATACAAAATTTTTCTGTGCACCGGTTTTAAACCGTCTCTAACATCAGGAAGTGCGCGAGCCACAATAACCGACATTGCATAATCAATGTATGATTCTTTAAGCTCTGTAACAATCTCCCGCTGGCTTACGTTTCCTATTTTGCTGTCTCCAGATTTGTCGTCCTCTTGAGCTTTTGCTTTTGATTTTTTATTTTCTTTATCTTCTGCCATTTTTTAATCTAAAAATTTAAACGTGGAAAGAATTTGAATAAAATTAGGATAATACTTATCTTGTCTCCCGTTGCCAACACTACTAAAAATTATTTGATACATGTAATTACCCTTAATTAAATTAACAAACAATGTTTTAGGTCCTTCATATCGATAATAGTATTCTATCGCCTTTATATTATCGACTTCTAAGTTTTCAACTTCAGATCTGCTTTCTATATTTATATTTTCCAAGCTCTCGCCAGATGAATTTACACGTTTTGTAATGCGAATCGATGCTCCACTTAAAACCTTACTATCCATTTCCGCATCCAAACGTTCGAAATCCAAGGATTTTAAAGTTATCACTGTATCTAGCTGTTCCAGTTTCCAATCATCAGGATAATTAAACTCAAAACCGTAATCAGCGTTTGTGTATGTTTTCCAATCGGCGGTGTCTAGATTTTGCAAAGCGCTTAGGTCGGGCATTTGGGGCATATCTGAGGTTTCTATTTGTGGGAATTCAATATTTCCTAAACTCTCGCCCATTTTGGAAAAATTGCTTATCGCTCCCCTCACCCAAAAAAATCCCATTATTACTGCCAAAATACCAACAATTGTCCACAGGACAATTTTCTTTTGATTATCTGGTAAATTTTGAAGCTTTGTAATAGATTCTTTAAAATTCATGTGTAGCGAGGCAAATAAGTTTTTCGAGGAGAGGGTGCCCCGCTAGAGAGGCTCTCCCCGCAGAAAAACTTAATTGCCGAGCGAAATTCACGGCTGTAAAACTACTATTTCCATAGCACCCTCATTCGGCAAAGCAGAGGATTTAATCGTAAACTTGTCTTGCGGGGTTATAGAATCCTTGCCCATTGTTTTTAAAAACTTTGAAAGCTCGTCAAGTTTAACTGTTAGTTTGGGCAAAGCATAATGCATGGGGATTACAATTTTTGGCTCAATTTGGGAAATTATCTTTTGAGCTGCAGTAGAATCAATTGTGTAGGTTCCGCCAACAGGAATCATTAAAACATCTACCTCGTCTATTTTTTCTAACTGCTCGTCTGTAAGCAATTTTTGGCCCAGATCTCCCAAATGGCAAAACTTCATATCTTCTGCCTCAATTGTATAAATTGTGCTTTGACCTCTTTCTTTACCATCTGATTCGTCGTGGAAAGCCGGAATACCTTTTATGAAAACTTCTTTAACTTCATATTCTCCGGGCCCATTTATAACAAAAGGAGCATCACTGCCTTTGCTAGCTTTTACTCCTTTAACATTATTGTGATCATAATGATCGTGAGTAACCAAAACAATATCAGCTGAAAAACTCGGAAGTTTCAATCCGATTTTTTCCTCATACGGGTCGATAACAATATCAGCTGAATGGTCTTTTGAGTTAGAAACAGAAATTTGAAAACAGGATTGCCCTGCCCAAGAAATCTTTGCCATGGTGTTATTTTTATATTTTATCACATATTCTTTCGCGTTTCAACTGTTGCAATTTAAGCGCAATGGTGTATACTAACTTTATTATTACTTAATACTGCTGTACGGCAGCAGATACTTTGCACCCCGAGGAGCAACAGCGACGAGGGGACAAAGGGAGAGAAATCAACCGTGATTTTTTTGTTTATGAAAGACACAATTAAAAAAGAAGAGGAAACATCCTCTGACTCATCTCCGCTTTCAATTGGTGCAACCATTGAAGGCAAAGTTGTCGCAAAAGATAGGTCGTCGCTTTTTATTGACCTAGGAATTTATGGAACCGGCATAATATACGGCAGAGAGTTTTATGCTGTAAAAGATGTTATAAAAAACCTTGAAATAGGAGACAAGGTCCATGCTAAAATCGTTGAACTAGAAAACGATGATGGCTACAGAGAACTTTCTTTAAAAGACGCCACAAAAGAAATGAGTTGGCAAAAATTAAGAGATTTAAAAGATTCCGGCCAGATTATAGGCGTTAGAATAACCGGCGTAAACAAAGGCGGACTTTTAACAGCTTTAGACGGCATACAGGCTTTTTTGCCCGTTTCTCAATTAGCTCCAGAGCATTACCCAAGAGTAGCAGATGCAGACAAACAAAAAATCTTAAAAGAACTGCAAAAATTTATTGGCAAAACATTAGACGTAAAAGTGCTTGATTTGCTGGCAGAAGAAAATAAATTAATTTTGTCAGAAAAAGCAAAATCAGAAGAAAAAACAAAGGAGACCCTAAAAAATTATAACAAAGGAGACATTGTTGAAGGAAAGATTACTGGTATTGCAGACTTTGGAGCTTTTGTAAAATTCCCCGCCGAAGCTGAAGACGAGGCAGAACAAATTGAAGGCCTAATTCACATTTCAGAGCTTGATTGGCAGTTGGTTGAAAACCCGACCGAAGTTGTAAAAGTTGACGAAGTTGTAAAAGCCCAAATTATAAACATCAACAACAATCAGGTTTTCTTGTCTTTAAAATCTTTGAAAAAAAATCCTTGGGAAGAAATTGAAAAACAATACAAAAAAGGAGACATGATAAAAGGTAAAGTAGGCAAGTTTTCAGCTTTTGGGGCATTTGTAGAAGTAGCTCCAAAAATCCGTGGACTCTGCCACATATCAGAATTTGAGTCAAAAGAAAAAATGGAAGAACAGCTGAAAATTGACGAGACTTATGAATTCGAGGTCTTATCAATAGAACCAAAAGACCATAGAATGAGCTTGAAACTTGTCGTCAATGGAAAGAAATAAAATAAAAGAAGAAGAAACAAAGTTCTTAATAAGCGAGAGCAAAAAAAATCCCGAGCTTTTCGAGAGAGAAACATTTATAGATTCTCCTGATTTTTTAGAAAAAATTGGGATTTTTTTTGGAAATAAAACGAATCTTCCAACGGGATACCTAAAACTTTGGCCCCAAGATTTTATTGTTGAAGAAAAATCAATGTACGGAGTGCAAGAAACCGTTGATTTTGCAGATTTATTTGATACAAAAAAAACTTTTTCAGAAAAAGAACCGACAATTTATGCCACCTTGGTGAAATGCAAACTCCCGACCTTTGAAGCGACTAATGATTTGGCCCGCCTCTTGGAAATTGAACCAAAAAAAATACAATCGGCCGGAATAAAAGACACTGACGCCATGACCTCCCAGCTAATCAGTATAAGAAAAACCGACATAGAAAAAATCAAAAAAGTTTCTTCGCCATATTATTTTTTAAAAAATATTTATTCTGGCAAGGGCGTTGTTGAAATAGGATCTCTAGAGGCTAATAAATTTACAATTTTAATAAGAACTAACCCTGATTTTGACAAAGATCAGTTCAACCAGAATCTAGAAGAAGTAAAAAGACACGGATTTTTTAATTTTTTCTATTCGCAAAGATTCGGAAGCCCCAGATTTATTAACTGGTTCTGGGGGGCTTTAGTTTTAAAAGGAGAGTACGAGAAATCAGTTTCAAGTTTTCTCTGCTCGGGGGGACAGAGGGAAATATCATATTTTAAAAATATTCGCGTTGAAATCAAAAAAAATCTTGGAAACTGGGATAAAATATTAGATATTATAAAACCCCTGCCGATAGCGCTACAAAACGAAATAAGAGTAGTAGAATATCTTCGTAAGAATCCGAATGATTTTGTTGGCGCTTTAAAACAAATAGAAAAACAGCTCCAACTTTGGGTTTTCGCTTATAGCTCTTTGCTGTTTAACAGAAAAATATCAGAATATATATCAAACGGAACAAAGCTGCCGGAAACCCTGCCCTTGATGCTAAGCGACGACAAAAACGACCGAATGTTTTACTCTGACTTTTTAAAGGAAGATGGATTCTCCTCTGTTGCTATGAAAAATCTTACTCCGTTTTCAAACGTTATACAGTGGAAGAAAAGAGAAATAAAAACAATAGTAAAAGCTGAAATTTACAAAACAGAGCTTGTGCCAGAAGGCGTGATTTTAAGCTTTTACCTACCTAAAGGATGCTATGCCACATCTTTTTTATCTCAGCTTTTCCAACTAGAAACAGGCGCTCCGCCGAAAGATATTTCAGAAAACGTAATTGACACAAAAAAAATTCTAAACGAAGGAAGCATATCGGAACTTTCTGAAAAATTCAAGGAAATAATTTTCTCAAAATCAGAAAATATTTTCGGAGATTCCGAAATATAAAGAAATGTCCCGGCAACACACAAGGTGTCCCGGGACTGGAGCTTTTAAGGCGCCTCCGCGCTTTTGCCGCCTCTTCACGAGGCAACCTGTTTTTTCTCCTTCTCTTAGATTTTCTCGGCGGACCACAGGCCACCGTTGAGACGGAGAGCCAACTTGGGCTCCTCCGCCTCCTCGTGATGGCCACTGTTGACCGTATGGATCACGCGACCATCAGCCTGGGGAGGGTTCGCCCACACGTGGACGTACTCCCAGCACGAACCGACCAGCTTCTCTAGAACCTCCTTGAAGGCTGCATCGGTGCTCTGAGGCACACACCCGTGTTTGAACTCCACAACGAGCACGCTCATGAAGCGCGCGTTGCGGGCCGGCTTGATGTGCATGTCCACGACCTCATAGGTCGCGAACAAGTCCAGGAACGCCTCATGCAGGGAGACCCTGTTGAGACCCGGCTTCCCAAAGACGGGAACGCCGGAATCCTTGGCCACATCGCCGTTGCCCCGGACGTCCGCTGATCGCCCGACCACCGCGGCATGCGCGGCGTGCTTCGAGTTCTCGGCGTCGAAATCCCGATCCTTGTACGGGACGCCGAGCTGGATCAGATGATCCTGCCACCGTCTGTTGTTCAGATTGAACCTGACCAGCACGACGTCGGCCAACCCGGCTTTTGCGACCTCCTTGCCCCCATCGCGCTCGTGCGCGTGGAAAGCACAGAACCCATCCCCGTCGCCCTCGAGACCGCTGTTCCTGCATCGACCCCGACCATCCGTCTCCGCCGTGCACGCATAGCTACCCATGATTGTCTCCTTTCAGAAAAAAGGGTAGTATATTTAATTATATCATATAGTAGATAGCTTGTCAAGAGTTTGGCGCCCCTCGCCCACCTTGTTGATTTACCTAAAAAAATATGGTAAATTAACCGTATATTGTATAATAAAACGTATAAAAATAAATGAATCCTTTAATTAAAAATTTTGTTTTTATAATCTTAATCCTTTTTATTGTCGGAGGAGCTTTTAGCTTACTTTATTATCCTGCCGAAACACCAAACGAAATTTCAACAACCCAATTAGTTTCTGATATAAACAACGATAAAATAAAAAGCATAACAGTTTCCGGCGATTCGCTAGATATTGTTTACACAGATAATTCAACAGCAACCTCGATGAAAGAATCTGGTACGGGTTTAACCGATTTGTTGATAAATTTAGGCGTCAACAAAGATAACTTAGAAAAAGTCCAGATAACAAACCAACAGGCAAAAGAAGACGTGTGGTCGTGGCTTACTCCCCTGCTAATTTTCGGAATACTACCTTTACTTGTATTCGGATTTTTCTTTTGGACAATGATAAAGCAGGCAAAATCAGGAGCTGTGCAGGTTTTTGACTTCACAAAAGCCAAAGCAAGACTGTTCGGAGCTGAAGGACATGGAAAGGAAAAAATAACATTTAAAGATGTTGCCGGCTTAAAAGAAGCAAAAGAAGAACTTGTTGAAATTGTTGATTTTTTAAAGTTTCCCAAAAAATATCTGGCAATGGGAGCAAAAATACCAAGAGGAGTTTTGCTGTTGGGAGCTCCAGGAATAGGAAAAACATTGATTGCAAGAGCTGTTGCAGGAGAAGCCAATGTCCCATTTTTGTCAGTCTCTGGCTCTGAATTCGTGGAAATGTTTGTGGGCGTAGGGTCCAGCAGAGTACGTGACTTATTCCAAACTGCTAAAAAAGCATCCCCTTCAATAATATTTATTGACGAGCTTGACGCAATAGGTAGGCACAGAGGAGCTGGAATTGGCGGAGGCCATGACGAAAGAGAACAAACATTAAACCAAATTTTAGTTGAAATGGACGGCTTTGACAGAGAAACAAACGTTATAGTTATGGCCGCCACAAACCGAGGAGATGTTTTAGACCCTGCTCTTTTAAGGCCAGGAAGGTTTGACAGAAAAATTATACTTGAACCGCCAGATGTACACGACAGAGAAGAAATTTTAAAAATCCATTCAAAAGGAAAACCTCTTGCCAAAGATGTTGCCTTTAAAGAAACAGCTGAAAGAACTCCCGGATTTTCTGGCGCTGACTTAGCAAACGTTGCCAATGAAGCAGCTTTGCTGGCAGCCCGCCAAAACAAAACGCAAATTGACCAGAAAGAATTTTTGGAAGCCATTGAAAAAGTTTTACTTGGGCCAGAAAGAAGGTCTCATATCTTGTCTAAAAAAGAAAAAGAGATTGCAGCTTACCACGAAAGTGGGCACGCTTTGGTCTCAACATTTATGCCAGATACAGAGCCCGTAAGAAAAATTTCAATTATCGCCCGGGGCATGGCCGCCGGCTACACCTTGCAAGTTCCCTCAGAAGAAAGAAAAATGAAAACCAAAGCAGGATTCATTTCAGAAATTGCAACTTTGCTTGGCGGATATTGTGCTGAAAAAATAAAGTTTGGTGAAATGACCACCGGAGCTTCCAATGATTTGGCCAGAGCTTCTGCAATTGCAAGAAAGTTGGTTAAAGAATATGGCATGTCTTCTTTGGGTCCAATTTCCTTTGGAGAAAAAGAAGAACTTGTATTTTTGGGCAAAGAAATTTCTGAACAAAGAAATTACTCTGAAAGGATTGCTGAAAGAATTGACGCAGAAGTTGATATAATTATAAAAGGCGCGCAGAAAAAAGCGGAGGTTGCCTTGTTAAAACACAAAAATCTACTGGAAAAAGTTGCCAAAGAATTAGTTGAAAAGGAAACTATTGAAAGAGAAGAATTCGAAAAGTTAATTAAAAACAAAAAATAGCCCCGCTAAGCGGGGTCGCGGGCGCGTAGCTCAGTGGTAGAGCCGTCGTCTTATACACGACTGGTCCCAGGTTCGAATCCTGGCGCGCCCACATATAAAATTTAGGGCGATTAGCTCATTTGGTAGAGCGCCTCATTGACGTTGAGGATGTGGTAGGTTCGAATCCTGCATCGCCCACATATAATATGGATGTTAAAATCATTTACGAAAACAATGATGTGCTGGTTGTAGATAAGCCGGCGGGAATTGTGGTTTTTCCCGAGGGGGAAAGCGTAAAAAGTGGAGAAAAAACCTTGATAGACGTGATGATCGAAAGATACCCAAAACTAGCGGAAGTCGGGCTTCCGCCTCGCTACGGGATTGTGCATAGGTTAGATAAAGACACCTCTGGAATACTTTTGGTGGCAAAAAGTACTGAGGCCTTGATTTTTTTGCAAAAACAGTTTAAAAATAGAGAGGTAGATAAGAAATACGTTTGTTTAGTACAAGGCATAATTAAAGAAGATATCGGAAGAATTGAAACTTTAATTGGCAGAGCACCGGGAGACAAGAGAAAACAAAAAGCCTACTCTTTAAGCGAAAATGGCCCGGGCAAACGAGAGGCCGTTACAGAATACAAAGTTTTAGAAAGATTCGAAGATTATACCCTTTTACAAGTTAAGATGCTTACAGGCAGACGCCACCAAATACGGTGTCATTTTTCTTATTTACAGCATCCGTTAGCGGGAGATAAATTGTATAGCTTTAAAAATGCAAAGAACCCTAAAGGGCTTACAAGACAATTTTTACACGCAAAATATCTTAAAATAAATCTTCCCGATGGCAAGACTAAAGAATTTCAATCCAATTTGCCAGAGGATTTAGAAAACGTATTAAAAAATTTGAAAAAATATGACAACTAAACTATTAGAAAAATTTAATAAGGAACAAGAAAGGGGTTTGCCGGATTTAAGGGCTGGCGATACAATTAAAGTACACCAAAAAATAAAAGAGGGCGACAAAGAAAGAATCCAGATTTTTGAAGGTGTAGTTATCGCTAAAAAACACGGTAAAGGAATTCCTGCCACAATAACCGTAAGAAAGGTTGTAAGCGGTGTTGGAGTGGAAAGGATTTTCCCCATACACTCTCCTGCAATTGAAAAAATAGAAATCGCAAAACACGGAAAAGTTAGAAGAGCCAAACTTTATTATTTAAGGACAGCCAAGGGAAGAAAACTGAGATTAAAAAATAAAGAGTTTGCAGAAGCCGTTGCACCCAACGAAAACCCTTCGGATATTCAAACAGACGAAGAGCCAACATCGGGAAATACGCCAGAAAAACCTAGAACTGAAGAGCTACCGACTGAAAAGCCGGCAAAATAGTTAGCGCGGGTGGTGAAATGGTATACACGCCAGCTTGAGGTGCTGGTGCCGAAAGGCGTGCAGGTTCGACTCCTGTCCCGCGCACCTTTACACGCGGACGCTTAGCTCAGTTGGTAGAGCATCTCATTTACACTGAGAGGGTCGCAGGTTCGAGTCCTGCAGCGTCCACCTATAGATTTTGAAAGCATGCCTGGATAGCTCAGGTAGTTAGAGCACAGCTCTGAAAAAGCTGGGGTGGTCAGTGCAAGTCTGACTCCAGGCACTATTTAAGAATATATTAGGCGGGTGTCGTATAGTGGTTATTATACTTCCTTGCCAAGGAAGAAACGGCGGTTCGACTCCGCTCACCCGCTCATTTTGGCAATTTGGCATGAACTGCTTTTTATGTTCTGTGTTTTGCACACGGACTTTTGGCGGGTTCGTTAGCTTAATATTTTCAGCATCTGGTTCGGTGTTTTTCCGTTAAGCCCGCAGTGTTTGGTGTCGTTGTAAAACATATTCCACAATCTTAATTTGTATTTTAATTCTTCAAACGACGCAAAGGACATATCATCATAGAATTTCTGTTGGTCGGTTCTATGCGAACGTTCCACAAACGCATTCTGTTGTGGCTTGCCCGGGTCAATCAGATAATGAGGAATTCCGAACTCGCTACAAACAACATCGAAAGCATGTGGTCTCGGGAAGGGCAAATCACTTTTGTAATATCCGTTGTATCTGTTTGTGAATATCGAACCATTATCCGTTTTGACTGCCATGATTTTAAAATCAGCAACAGATATTAATTCTTTTAAAAACGCCATCGCGCTTGCGGTATCGATATTGTCATATACTTGCATGTATCGCCAACGGGAAGCGCAATCAATGGCCGTGAATTGGTAATATCTGCGTCCTGCTATCCTGTCCGGGACGAATTTAACATCGATTTCGACCAGCTCACCCTTCTTCAGTGGTATTCTAACATAATTTTATCTAATTTTCCTTGTTCGGTATTTTCTGGTTAATCCTTCATTTTTAATTATCTTTCCGATGGTGTTGTAATGTATTAAAATACTCTCATCTTCTAAGTCCCACATTATCTTCTTGGCACATTGTTTTTTATCAATTCGTAGCTCAACGATCCGTTCTTTAATTCGTATCGGTGTTTCATTCGGATTCGTTTTCGGTCTTGTGGATTTCGGATCCAATCCGGCTTCACCTTGTTTACGATATTCTGCGACCCATCTTTCCAGTGTTCGTTTTCCGTATTCGCACATTTTTGCTGCGTCGGCCAGTCTCACTTCTTTGTTGATGATGGGCAACACCCATCGCAAACGTTCTTCCTTGATATCTTTTGGCATTTTTATACACATACCGAGATACTAACGCCTCTCGGCAAAAACCGCCATATGTCCGTGTACATTACCTCTGACTATTGACAAGCTCCCCTTTTTATGCTAACATTAATACATACTTCCGAAAGGGAGTTTTTTAATATATGAATATAAATATCTTCAAAAATAAAGCTATTTTAGAGGACAAAGCCACTCTAATCGGCTCCATATTCGCCGGTATTATAATTGGCATATGCCTTTTAGGTATAGTTATGCCTCAGGCAACCAATGCCGACATCGCTAATACCAAAAACGCTTCATATGTGGCAAAAGCCACCAATGACGCTCCAAAAGCTATAAAAACAATAACTGTTGTCATTACTGCTTATTCAAGCACCCCAGACCAGACAGACGACACTCCGTTTATAACCGCTTCTGGTAAACACGTAGAAGATGGGATAATCGCGAACAATATGCTTCCAATCGGAACAAAGGTTAGAATTCCCGAGCTATACGGCGATAAAATTTTCACCGTTGAAGACAGGATGAACAGAAGGAAGAGCGACTACCATTTTGACATTTGGATGCCAGAAAGAATATTGGCAGTAAACTTTGGAGTTAAAACAGCTGAATTAGAGGTATTGGAAAACTAATCGATTAAATCAAAAAACCACCCGGCGCACTAGCGCAACGGGTGGTTTTTTGATTTCTTAAAAAAGATTAAACAACTTTGCGATAAATAAAACATATAACGCCAAGTAGAACGCGCCCTCCCATATGTGTATTCTTCTTGATATCCCGGATATTACAAATAGCAAAGTTGCAAGGGCCATAGTCGGTACGCCTATCGCTAAAGTCTGACTGTCTATATTTAGAGTCTTTATCAACCCTGGGACTCCTACAACTACCAAGGCATTAAAAACATTCGAGCCGAATATATTGCCCAGAGCCATTTCCGATTTTTTGTTTAACGCAGCTTTAGCTGAAACTAAAAGTTCTGGCAAAGATGTTCCAATGGCAACAGCTGTAATAGCTATCACCCCAGTAGCAATGTTAAAAATGCTTGATAATTCTACAACAGAATCTACCAGATATTTTGCTCCCAAAACAAGGAATAAAATTCCGACAATCAGTATTATTATATCTTTTGCGCCTATTTTCGGCCTAGCTACTTTTGTTTTCCTGCTGTTTTGCACATGACCTCTCCTTTCCTGCCTTGACGGCAAAACCTCCATTATTTCTTCCATCTCCCGAGTTTCTTCGTCTTCTTTATGTAAAACAGTGTAAAGAAGATATATCAAATAAGTGGCAACCAATAAAACCGCTTCCCCAAAATTGACCTTGCCGTCCCACACAATACCCAAAAGCAAAACTGTTCCTATGGATAAAAGTGGCAAATCAAGGTCAATCAAGCTTTTTGTAACAACCAACCGCTTGCCTATTATTGCAGATACTCCAACAATCAAAAGTATATTTGCTATGTTAGATCCGATTGCATTGGCTACTACTATTTCTGTGGCTCCCTTAAAAACTGCCGCCAAAGATGAAATAAGCTCGGGGCATGATGTTCCAGCTCCCACAATAACAACCCCCACAATAAAGGGTGACATTCCAAGCGCCAGGCCTATTTTTTCAGATGACTCTAAAAGCCAGTCTGCGCCCTTTACAAGAGCGATTAATGCTACCACGAAAACTATAATCCACAATATAGCTGCCATATTTTTTAAATTTTGATTTTTAATGTGCCCGAAGTGGGAGTCGAACCCACATGAGCTTTCGCTCAAAGGATTTTAAGTCCTTCGTGTATACCATTCCACCATTCGGGCAAAACTTCTGAGGCTAGGGCGAGAATTGCACTCGCGTATAGAGGTTTTGCAGACCTCTGCCTTACTACTTGGCTACCTAGCCATATTTTTATTTATTTTACATTATTTTTCCTGTTTTTCAATCCCGCCAGCTTCGGCGAGTAGTTCCTCGACTCTAGCTGCTTTGCTCACTTCCGTTTCTTTCACAAATATTATTTTAGGAATCGGCCTCATTCTCAACGTCCTGTTTATCTGATGCTGAATGTCGTAAACGCATTTTTGCAGGGCACGCAAAATTCCATCTGCTTTTTCGTCTGGAAAAACAGAGACGTGAACTTTTGCCTCAATTAAATTTGCGGTTGTGATAACTCGCGTCAAGGTAACCAAAATTTCAGGCGAAAAAGCAAAATCCTTTAAAAGAATTTTGCCTATTTCATGCTCCAAAAGCGAATTAACTTTTTCAATCCTCTTTGCCATAAATTAAAGTTCACCTTTTTTACGGCCCTCAACATATGCTTGTAAGATATCTCCTTTTTCAATTTTTACGTTACCTTCAAACAGTATACCCGCCTCATCTCCCTTTTTAAGCTCGTCGGCATCTTTTTTGTCACGCTGAAGGTTAATAATTCTGCCAGCCCCTACTTTTTTTAAATCTCTGATTACCTCTAATTTCAATCCTTTTCTTAACCCACCTTCTGTAATTTTTCCTCCCACAATCTGCCTATTTTTTTCTGCCCAAAAAACCAGCAGAGTTTTTAATTTCCCAACATCTTCTCTTGTAATTTCTGCTTCCAAGGTTTTTTCTAAACTGTTTCTAACGTCTTGTATCAATTCGTAAATTACATCAAAGGTTTTAATCCTTAATTTTCTGTCTAAATCGTTCTTCATAAATTGTACAACCGTGGGACTAATTTTAACTCTAAATCCTATAATTATAGCTTTTGACATTTCGGCTAGTTTTGCGTCGGTTTCCGCAATGTCTCCCACTTCTTCTTTCAAAATTCGTATAACAGCCTTATCTTGCGGAAGATTTTTTAACATACCGTCAATCGCTTCCAGCGAACCAAAAACATCTCCCTTTAAAATTATATTTAAAACTTTTTTGCTTGGGTCGGATTCTAAAACCGTAGAGCCAATTGTTCTTTTCGGCTCTTCTTTTTTTATTTCAGCTTCCGCATCCTCGACTGTATTGTAAGTTTTAAACTTTTCTCCAACTGCCGGCACTTTATCAAAACCCAAAATAATCACGGGCTGAGAAGGATGCGCCTCTTTTATCGGCATACCTTTAAAATCTTCTAAATGTTTTATTTTAGCCAATGCTAAATCTGTGGCAATAATATCTTTATTTTTTAAAATACCTTTTTGCACAATTGCTGTCGCCACAGGCCCCTTTTGGTCATCCATATAAGACTCTATTATCAACCCTTCAGCCGGCGAAACCGTATCTACCTTTAACTCTTGCAAATCAGCCACCAATAAAACAACTTCTAGCAACTCATTAATTCCTGTTTTTTCTTTTGCAGAAACCTCAACCGACGGGATGGTACCGCCGTAAGATTCAACCAAAACATCTGCCTTAGAAAGTTCTCCTTTTATTTTTTCAGGATTAGCATTGGGTAAATCCATTTTATTCAACACAACAATCATTGGAATTTCAGCTCTTTTTATTGCCGTTATTGCTTCTTTGGTTTGCGGTTGAACCAATTGGGCTGCGTCTACGACCAACAAAGCGATGTCAGCAACTTCGGCTCCACGAGCTCTCATAGCAGAAAATGCCTCATGGCCCGGAGTGTCTATAAAAGTGATTTTACCTCCTTTTTCCTCAACTTCATATGCTCCGATATGCTGGGTAATTCCACCCGACTCTTTTTTGGTTATTTTAAAATCTCTTATGGCTTCCAATAAAGAAGATTTGCCATGGTCAACGTGCCCCAAAACAACCACAACCGGCGGTCTGGCCTGTAAAACTTCCTTATTTTTCTTTTTTTCGGCTTTCTTAACCATAAGTTATTTAAAATCCAAATATCAAAATCCTAATTTGCAATCAAGTCCAAAATCCAAAACGGTTTGGACTTTGAGCTTTGAATTTATAATTTTAGACCACTAGCCCTGTCTATCGCTTCCTGTTCTTCTTTAGACAATGTGTGCTCCGATTTGCCCTCTTTTACGGCCTTAGCATACACCCTGTTTCCTTCTTTTACAAATAAACTTGAAATTACAAACCCGTTATTTTTTTCGTCTAGCAACGCTATAGCAAAACTCTGGTTTCCGCCAATATCATTGAACGGGTTAAATCTTACTATTCCAGTTTTTTGTATTGTTTTCGATAAAATATTCTCCAAATTTTCTATCTTTGAAAAAGCGTCTTTCAACTGCTCTTCTAAATCGCTGTGTTTCTCCTTTTGAGACAGAAGAATATCTTTAAAATCCTTTATTTTTCCTTTTTCTAAAAGCGCATCAAACTTTTTATGCGTTTTATAAAAATACGTGAGCAAAAAAGCATTCAATACAATTAATGCCAAAATAATCACCCCTGCTGTAATTAAAAAAATAAGGACAATATCCATGAGATTTATCTTACCTTAAATTTGACGAAACTGCAACTTATAGTTTAGTTGCCTGAAGCGACCAAAGCGTTCCAAATTAATGGGTCCTCAACGCCTAAAACCCATGCTGAAAAACCGCGAAAATTGTTTCGTTCTATAATGTCGAGTTTATTCTCAAAACTCCGGTCATCTTGGAACCAAAGCAGATATTGATCGCCCTGCCAAAAATATGAAAGCCAGGAAGTTCCCAAAGTTTGGTCAAATCCCAATGTGTGGCTGAAGTTAGACATTATTCTAAGAAGCCTTTGGTAAGTTCCGCTACGTGTTATTTTCTTAAATGGCTGTGCCTGCCAACCCCAATAATAAAGAGGAATACCCAAAGACAATTTTTCTGGAGGAATTTCATTTTTCACGTAATTCAAAACGTTGTTAATAAACGGCAAAGAGGCAACGGGCCCCACCGAATTAGAGTCGTCATAAGTCATTAAACCTATAAAATCAACTGCTTTTGCCAATCTAGCATAATCAAAAACCCCGCCCCAGTTCTTAAAAGCATCTGTATCTTCATAATCAACAATTCTAGAGACCGCAGCCACGCTCAAAATAAGTCCATTTTCGTGCATTACTAAAGCGGTTTTGTCAACAAAAGCAGAATATAAATCTCTGTCCAAGTAACTTATATTTTCAAAATCAAACTGCCAACCGATATAATCGTTCTTTTTTGCCAGATAAACAAGTCCATTTATTATTGTGCCCTGGTCTTTCTCGGAAACCAATAAATTATGAATCACGTCTTGCTTGAAACCAGCGTTTGCAACCAAGGGCATTACTCTAAGATTTTTTTGTTTTATCATTCCTCTTAGCTCGTCATCAAGTCCTCCAGCCAATTCTAATTTATCGGTCACAGCGTAAAACTGTGGAGCCAAAATATCAATTTTGTCAGCATTATTTTTCAAAGATTCAATACCCTCCTTTTCCTTCAACTGCGACATATAAAATATCTTCTCCATGCTGAAATTAGCTTTTTCATCAGCTAATGCAAAAGCCGGCGTAAAAAACAAAACAGATATTAAAAGTATAAAAAAATATTTTTTCATTCAGTCGCAAAAACGTTATTATTTTACTTCATTAAGCTCTTCGGCATCTATCTCATTAATAATCCGCAGTACATCTTTTGCAACATTACTGCTAAAATTTTTGCCAAAAATAGAGAGATTATCTAATTGCTTAACGAGTATTAAAACTAAAAATACGGACGTGCCAAAAATGATCTTGAGAATGTTTACCCAAAATAAATCTGTCTGCAAGAAATGAAACGAAATAATAGTTAGTAGAGCAAAAATATAGACCAAAATCCACTGAAATGGCAGAAGGCGCTGATGATAAGCAGCAATGATGCTTTTACGATTTGCCTGAAGCGCCTGGATAGCACCCCAAATGCCATCAAATAAATTATTGTTTTTTACTTTTTCTGCTTCCTCATTAGTTACACTCCCCATAACTTTGGTCAATCTTGTGATGGTGGTTGAAGTGTGAAATTCGTTATAGGCCCAATCATTATTGTCTAAAACTCTAGTATAATGAGCTTTGATAATTTCGCGCATTTCTAATTGTATTCTAGGAATAATCCCAAAAACCCTGTAAAGCGTGGAATAAAGACCGTCGCGTTCTGCTATGATGTCGACTATTTTATTATAGCGATCGTTTTGCCTAGATATAAAAAAGCCGGAAAACAGGGCGAAAAAGAACACACTGGCGACTATTAGTTGCGATGCAAAATCAAGAGATATGTCTAATTTCACCTCAAAAATAAAAACAGAAAAAATAATTATAAAAATTACTATCCACAATATATATGATTTACTCATTTCCCTATTTTAAATTTTAATATTTTTGTTATTTAATCATAACATATTTTTACTAGTTCATAAAAATATCTATTTTTCAAAAACGGAGGTCACCTTCGTCAAGGCTACGGCACGGCGAAAGCGGGACGCTTAGCGTCCCAATCGCCACGCTTAGCGTGGCGGAGGGGGTGAGATTCGAACTCACGAGGCCCTTGCGAGCCGCGGTTTTCGAGACCGCTCCGTTAAACCACTTCGGTACCCCTCCAATAAATTTATATTAACACAATTTTTGCCTGCCTGCCTGCCGGCAGGCAGGCAAAAATGCGGGCGCCCCCGCATTTTTATTTTTAAATTTTTATTTTTTATATTTCTATTTCGCCTCGTTTTTTACCAAAATCTTGTGCCAATCATTAAAATCATAAATATCCTGTATAATTATTCCGCAAACAATACCCACAAAAAACCTTGGCAAGTAAAAATAATCTATAATTCCCACTATCAGCAAAAACAAAACTCCCATAATCCAGTGATGTACGTGGAACTTCCACTTTCCGCAATCAATATATGTGCAATCAACCTTACCGCTCTCAACCAAGTACTTTAAAAAAAGCTTTGAACCCAAATATCCTATGCCCAATCCCAAGGTCCACAAAAACGAATAATAAATGCCGGCTGTCAGAACAACCGCGGGCAGGTATTTTCTTACTTTTGAGTTTTTGTTGTCTTTTTTGGCCAGCTCTAAATCTATCAACTTGTCGGACAAATTGACTGAATCTTGATCATTACTCATATAGCTCATTTTACCACCCCTCGGCACCCCCTGTCCATAGATTGGACACCCTTTTATCCCCACCTATTTTGACGCAAAACCCGTCTAAAATGACGGTTTTTGGGTGATTTTTTGTGCCCTCGGGGGGAATCGAACCTCCATTTAAGGTTTAGGAAACCTCCGTCCTATCCGTTGAACGACGAGGGCATGCATTTTTTAGATTAACACGATTTTTACTCTTTCACAAGTTGATATTACCTGGCTTATTCTGATATAATCAATTAAATTAAACAAACTAAAAATATGGAATCTCCAATTATAAATATCGCAAAAAAAGTTTGCCCGGCAGTAATAACCGTCATTGTTTCAAAAGACTTGCCAAAAGCAGAAAATTTCTACTCTTTCCCCTTTGGCGGAAAAGAGTTTATGGTGCCCAAAATGGAAAAGGGGCAAAAAAACAAGATACAAAAAACGCAAATTGGCGGAGGGTCTGGCTTTATTGTTTCAGTAGACGGATATGTTTTAACTTCAAATCACGTGGTATCCGACACAACAGCCGACTACACAGTTATTTTAAGCCCGAAAAATAAGCGACCGGCCAAAGTACTCTCAAGAAACCCCATAAACGATACTGCCGTCCTTAAGATTGAAGGCAAAGGGTTCCCTTATTTAGACATGGCTGACTCAAACAAAATACAGCTAGGAGAAGATGTACTTGCAGTTGGAAATGCTTTAGGAGAGTTTACAGACACACTTTCAACCGGAATTGTTTCTGGCTTATCAAGGTTTATCACGGCTTTTGGCGGAGTCGACCAGCAAACTCAAAACCTAAGAGGGCTCATACAAACAGATGCGGCCATTAACCCTGGAAATTCAGGTGGACCATTGCTAAATATGCAGGCTCAAGTTATCGGTATAAATACTGCCATGGTGGCAGGAGCCCAAAATATTGGTTTTGCCATTCCAATAAATTACGCCAAAAAGGATTTAGAAGAAGTAAAAAAATATGGAAAAATAATGATGCCGTTTTTGGGAGTAAAGTATGTTTTAATATCAAAAGAAATGGCAGAAGCTAACAAACTTCCTGTGATCAATGGAGCAATAGTTGTAAGGGAAGCGCTGGGCGAGTCACCGGTGGTCAAGGGATCTGCGGCAGAAAAAGCAGGTGTTAAAGAGTGGGATATAATTTTGGCATGCAACAATGAAAAAATTACCTCAAAAAATCCTTTAGCGAATATTTTGCAAAAATGTAAAATCGGAGGTCAAACAACCTTGACGATTTTAAGAGACGGGAAGGAAGTAAAACTCAACGTTAAACTAGAGGAAAAAATTTAGTGCCTCTATCCTAAATATTAATCTTGCCCACCAGCATCTCAAGAAGATTCTTTACCTCAATCTGAGCTTCTAAGGAGGTACCGGCGTTGACGAACTTCTGCCACTGGTCAAAGATTGTTTTGTCGTCTATGCTCCTTACTGCGTTCTCTAGCTGAAGGCGATCCTCAAAACCTACTTCACCATCTGCTTTCAAGACTCTAGTGATGAAAAGCTTGGTAAAGTTGAGCACCTTCTGGTCGTACTGGAAGGTCTTTACTGTGTTGTTGGCTATTGCCAGGCTCTGGCTGGATATATACAGCTGGACAGACAACACAATTACGATAGCTACTAACACTAATATTACTAAAAACGGGACACTCTCTTTTCGAAATAGTTGCATGTGTTTTAATTATTTTAATACTTTATTATTTTGTTTTCTTCTTTTTATATCACTATAAA
>Ga0268276_1001402_pt1 | contig 23952 bp, 24 predicted proteins | sample saktaG_4_FD_190145 | JGI IMG/M metagenome (GOLD analysis project Ga0268276, IMG submission 190145) | Saline water microbial communities from Sakinaw Lake, British Columbia, Canada - sak_2010_1_5_45m | ecosystem: Environmental > Aquatic > Non-marine Saline and Alkaline > Saline ... | reverse complement strand
CTATAAAATTAAGACAATGCGGTAATCTGTTCACAAATCGAGCCAGCCTGTGTAGGGTATGTTCCTTTATAAAGTTTAAAAAGCACCTATATACTGTAGAAGTGAGAACTAATTACCGAATTATACATAAATATTATCCTTCAAAACCTTTAAATACCACCCCATACACTAAAAAATTAAACAACAAAAGAGGTGTTTTTAATGAAAATGATATATAAGATTGCTGCAGTTATAGTTTTATTTCTATTTATTGGTTGTGTCCAACAACCAGCTCAACCAGTAGAGCCAACACCTATAGAAGAACCAATCGTTGGACAACCAGAACAGACATGCACACAACTATGGCTCTGTCAGGATGAAAAAACAAAAGCATACAGAAAATCAGATTGTACTTTTGAGCAAATAACAGATTGCCCAGCAGGTTGTGAAAATGGGGAATGTAATGAAGTTGTTAAAGAACCAGAAGAGCCAATTGTAGAAGAACCAGAAACACAAACATGCACGCCAGGTTACACCTGCTTAGATGACAAAAGATACGGACGCCAATCATCTAACTGCGAATTCAGCAACGTCGAAGAATGCCCATATGGCTGTAAAGACGGAAAATGCATTACAGAAGCGCCCCCACAAGAAGAAATTAAAGAAGAATATACTCTAACTCAAGGAAAAGGTACAATGGTTATGCCGGGAAATAAACTTTTCGACTTCAGTAGAGAGCAAACATTTCTAACTGAAGTTGATAACTTTGATTTAAAGATAAAGCTTTATTCAGCATCATCAAACTATGATTATTTCAGGCTTGAGAGTTCAGGGCCAGATCTCTGGATAATAAGCAAGGGAATAACAGAAGCCATAAGGTCAGACTGCATGCAAAAAAAAGATGAGAACTCATACCAATACCTTAAAACCGGACAGACAGTATGCATACAGACAAAAGAGAAAGACATAGCATTACTTGGTGGTTACTGGGAAGGCTTGCCAGACGAATATACAGAATTAACCTGGAAATACTACGTTCCTAAAAAATAATTTTCTTTTTTTCTTGTTTTTTCTACAGATAGTCAATACCATTAACCAATAATATTGTCACTACTATTAAATAGTTAAAAATAGAAAGCTTTATAAGGTGGTAGTATTTTCTACTACTTTGATGAAGCGGAAAATTAGCGTTACAGTAGACATAGAAAGCCTGCTTAAGCTAAGGGAATCTATGACTTTTGATAGGCATAAAAACAAGAGCCAGGCAGTTGAATATTTTCTAAAAAGACTTCTAGAGGATAATTCTAATGAAGACTAAGCTTAGCATATCCATAGATGAAAACATATTATCTCAGGTTGATGAATTAGTAGAAGCAGGCCTATTCAGAAACAGGTCCCATGCTGTTGACCTTTCTATAAGGATTGGAGGTGCAGAAAATGGCAATAGATGATGTTGTAAATAATGCACTTCCTCAAGAAGGAGGCTCTCCTTTAGAGAAAAAAGCAGAAAAAAGTGATTGGAGTATTGGGGGAATTATAAAAGACACTTTACTATATGCTCCAATTGGAATCGGAGCTTACTTGCTAGGTGGTCCAGCTACTTTCTTGACAGCAGCAGGCCTGGGAATAGGAAAATGGTTGTCTAACAGGAAGAAAAAGAAAAAAACAACTTGGTCAGATATGAGAAAAACATTAGGCATAGGTATGGTTGGCGGAGCATTAGCCTATTGGGCTTACTCCCTTCCCGATATGATAATTGGTGCTCCAGTTAGTTTGACAGGAAGAATAATCAAAACATTGCTGTTCAACCCATTAATGACTGCTCCATGGATAGCATGGTATAGGACTACAACTTACATCACAGAAAAATATGGGGGTTGGGGATTAATCAAAAGCCTTTTTAATGGAAAAATATTCAGATACGTGAAAGAAGCATATAATGAAGATTTAAAGAAAAAATTAATGCCTAATATTTTAGAGACTTTCTTGACACTATCACCTATACACTTCTACAGCATGAATTATGTTAAAGATCCAACAGCTAGGGTAGGCATAGGGGCAATAAACGACATATTATTCTCTATGATCTCAGGAGAGGAAGGTCTTTTAAGGACACTCTACAGAAAATTTGCAGGGCCTAAAAAAGAAAAGAAATTATCCCCATCTTACAATCCAGCATTGCCTAGTTACCAGCCTGCTTATGGGACTTAACCTATTTCCTCAGCCACTCAACCTCTTCTTTATCCAATCTAGCATATTCTGTAATGCTTTCTCCCATTTCTTTATCTTTCTTAAAAATAACCTTAAAATATTCAATATTCTTAACCATCTCTTTAACAGAGCAATGCGTCTTCTCAGCAATCTTAGCAGCAATTGCCTTTTTCTTCATTCCTTTTTGCTTAGCCCACCATAACTTAAGCAATCTTCCAGTTGGCTTGTATTGCACAAACTTATGATATTTCTCATCCTTAGAAACAGCCACCCCAGCAGTAATCAAAGCATTGATATAAACCAAAAATCTCCAATGCTGCCATCTCCTAATGCGCCGATTAAAAACATCAGCCTTGCTAATCTTGTCATAAGCTCTTGCTAAATCAGCTGGCTTTGTATATTCATAAGGTAAATTTTCATCTATCCACAGCATTTGTTGGTCTAAATCCTCCTTAACATTTTCAAAAGCCTTTACAGCTATCTTCGGATCAGTTGTCTTAAATATCTTCAGCAAAGCATTAGGCATGCTCTCTTCCTGGCTTCTCTGCTCTAACTCTTCTAAACTTTCTTTGGTAAGCTCTTTTGTCATTTCAGTTAAAGTCTGCAAATCATTTATAGCAGCTCTGCAGTCTCCGCCAGCTCGCCTGCTCAAACTTTTCAAAACATCTGCCTCACACTTTATTCCCTCTTTACCGCATATATGGTTTAGAACCTCTGCTATATGCAAATAGCTCAATGACTCTAAACCTACCAAATTACAACAACCTCTTAATTTGTTAAACTTAAAATCCCAAGGGCTTGTAGCAGTAAGTACAATAGGAAAAGAAGTTTTTTCTATTATCTTTATCAAAGCCTGTATCCCCCCTCTGTCTTGTCTACCAGCTAGCCCATCTACTTCATCCACCAGTATAATTTTGCCTTTAGAGAACAAAGAATGCTGAAAAACAGCCCCGCCTACTTTCTGGTTTATGCCTTCTGCATTTCTGAAATCAGAAGCATTAACTTCAATTAACTCATAATTAAATTCACTAGCTAAAGCATATGCTAAAGCAGTTTTCCCGCTTCCACTAGGGCCATAAATCCATATAGCTTTCTTCTTCTGCTTCTTAATGTTCTCAATTAGGTTTTTTAACTCTTTTATAGCCTTATCTTGGCCTTTAATGTCCCCCAAAGACTTAGGAGAGTATTTTTTAGTGAAAGGAATCATAAGAAATAGGTATTTTTAGAGATTTATTAAGTTTTCCTTAAGCAAGTTTTTTAAATAACTATTCATTCGTAGTAATATAATGGTAAGAAGCTATGATGATCCATTAAAGCGACAAGCTAGGGAAAAACTAAGACATTTCATCGCAAGAAAGTTGGCTTTTAAAAAACCATCAGACATCAAAGTAGTTTGCTTCCCAGGTGCAGAGGTAGAAGGCGAAGAAGCATTGGAAGTCAAGGAAATTTATGACCCCCTTGGAATTCCTAGAAAAAATGTAGTTGGGCTTGAAAAAGAGCAAGACCAATTTAAAAGACTAAAAAGGGCTAATTTAGGAATAATTTTAACCGAAGCCCCAATGTCAGATCTTGACTTTTTTACTTCTACACCTGACAAATTTGATGTTATAAGCTTAGACTACCAAGGGCATCAAGATGAAAGCGAAACCAAAACATTAGAACAAATAGCCGGAAGGCAGGTTCTTTCAAAATATGGTATTCTTTGCACAAATTATGCTGGGCAAAGAGAAACAAGGAGATTACAGTCTAACATGTTAATCGGTTTTACAAGCGGGGCATTTTTAGGGCATGGAAAAGGTATGGGCTTTAGTGGATTCTCTGTTGATGAGGTTGTAAATTTCTGGAAGCAAAAATATGAATCTAACGAGGATTTCGAATTAAGTCAGTTAAGAAATGCAATTACCTTTGAAACACTAAGTACTTTTTTAAAAGGCACTGAAAATGTATCTACCCCCAAATTATTTCAGAAACACCCATACTATGAACAGCTCCGTGAATTGATAATGACATTGCCATTTGACCAGCTAAGGTCTGCGATAATCGGATCTGGGGTTATAGAACCAGAAGATTATGGCACTATAGAAAGGTTTGATGTTCCTAAACGGCTTCTTGTTGATTCAGGTATTCTAACCTCAGCGGAGTATGAAGAAAGAGTAAAAGGAATAGATGATGTCAGAAGAGAAATGTTTAATCATATTGTTCAAATAGTAGCCATAAGAAAGCATATTGCAGAAAGCCTCGGCTTAAAAAAAAGAGAAAGAGGTCTTGCAGACTTTATTGGATATGTCTTAAATATGCAGGGAGTTAAGTCCTATTTTCCAAGAAGCATTGAAAGATATTCTTACACCAGCAACAAAAACATGTTGATGTTGCTTGACCTTGTTGCGTTTGATCAAAACGAAAACGCCTATAGGGAATTTGGTGAATTAATATCTTATGGCCCTCAAACAGGAAAAATATCTTTCAGAGACCAAGCTAAAAAAGACTCGCTTATGGTTCGTAAGAGAATTCTTGGTATAACTAGAAAATTTATTGCACTTACTTCACAAGCCGTTCCAGAAAGAATCTACTTAGGCTCCTCATGGGTTCCACCCCCAAGAAAAGAGCGTATTTCAAAAGAAGAAGCAGTCTATCTCCTATCTGGGGGAGTTCCTTGTGCAGAAATTGCTGACACATACGCCCCCTTCACAGTAGGTCAATTAGCTGCTTTCAGAGCCCATATTACGATGGGCACCTACAAAGATAAAACTCCCCCTCCAAATTCCTAGTTATCCAAAATCTTTATAAAACAAGGCTATTCTCTAAGCATATTATGCAATTACCAAACAACTATAGCCCAAAAGAATCAGAAGCTAAATGGCAGAAGTTTTGGGAAGAAGAGCATATCTATAAATTCGACCCAGACTCAAAAGCAGAGATCTACTCAGTAGACACTCCTCCACCAACAGTATCTGGAAAGATGCATATTGGCCATGCTTTCAGTTACGCTCATCAAGATTTTGTAGTAAGATTCCAAAGAATGCTTGGAAAAAATGTTTTCTACCCATTCGGCACAGATGATAACGGCCTAGCAACAATCAGGCTTATTGAAAAGGAAAAGAAAGTGAAATCCTTTGATATGGGAAGGGAAAAATTTGTAAAACTAGTTTTAGACACTTTAGAAAAAGAGCTAAGGCCCCAATACATAAAAGATTGGAAGCGCTTAGGAATGAGCTGCCAGTGGGATATCTTCTATACAACAATAGACAAGCATTGCCAGAAAATCTCGCAAAGAAGCTTCATAGATTTATACAAAAAAGGATTAGAATACAGAAAAAGAACACCATTTATGTGGTGCCCAGAATGCAGGACAGCAATTGCTCAGATGGAATTAAAAGACAAAGAGAAAGAATCTAAATTTATTTATATGAAATTCGACACATCTATTGGTGAGCCGGTAATTATAGCAACAACAAGGCCAGAGCTTCTACCAGCCTGCGTTTCAGTTCATGTTCACCCTGACGATAAGCGTTACAAAAAATTCATAGGCGCAAAAGCAAAAATCCCTTTCTTCAACAGAGAAGTAGACATTATGGCAAACAAAGACGTTGACATGGAATTTGGCTCAGGTGTTGTTTATCATTGTACATTTGGTGATATGGACGATGTAGAATGGATAGAAAAATTCCATATAGAGCCAATAGAAATAATGAACCCAGACGGCACCTTAAATGAAAAAGCAGGAAAATACAAAGGAATGAGCTCAAAAGAAGCAAGAGAAGCAATAATATCAGACCTAGAAAAAGAAGGAAGGCTTCAAAAAAGCGAACCGATAAAACACGTTGTTCAAACCCATGAAAGATGCGAAACAGAAATTGAAATTTTAATGACAGACCAATGGTTCATCAAATACCTTGATCTAAAAGAAGACATGCTTAAATGGGGCAATAAGCTAAACTGGCACCCAGAACATATGAAGAACAGATATGACAACTGGGTTAAGGGCCTTAAATATGATTGGTGCATCTCAAGGCAAAGATTCTTTGGTGTTCCTATACCAGTATGGTACTGCAAGAAATGCTGGGAAGTAATCCTTCCAGATGAAAATCAACTGCCTGTTGACCCAATGGAAGACAAGCCAAAAATAATCTCATGCCCAAAATGCAAAAGCAAAGAATTTATCGGAGAAAAAGACGTTTTAGACACATGGGCAACATCATCTTTAACTCCAAGATTGGCAATAGAACTTATGCCAAAAAACATACAAGAAAAACTCTATCCAATGTCATTAAGGCCTCAAGCTCATGATATAATAACTTTCTGGCTATTCAATACTGTTGTAAAATCACAATTGCACAATAAAGTAAATCCATGGAAAGATGTAATGATCTCTGGATGGGCTTTAGATCCTCATGGAAGAAAGATGTCAAAATCCAAAGGCAATGTTGTAGAGCCACAAACAGTTATAGAAAAATACTCTGCAGATTGTTTAAGATTCTGGGCAGCAGGCTCTAAACTAGGCGATGACCTGCCCTATATGGAAAAAGACCTTGTAACAGCGCAAAAATTCATAACAAAGCTATGGAATGCCTCAAAGTTTGCAATTATGCATCTAGAAGATTATAAAGGAGAGAAACCAAAAAAGCTAGAAGTAGTCGACAAATGGATTTTATCAAAATTAAGCAGAATAATTGAATCATCAACAGAATCTTTTAAGAATTATGAATACTCAAGAACAAAAGCAGATGTTGAAAACTTCTTCTGGCATGATTTCTGCGACAATTACTTAGAAATTGTCAAAGATCGTTTATACAATCCAGATAGAAGAGGAAAAGAAGCAAGATTAAGCGCACAGTATGCATTATACCACACCTTATTGGCAATATTAAAAATGATAGCACCCATAATGCCCCATATAACAGAGGAGATATATCATTTATACTTTAAAAAAATCGAAAGTTTGAACTCGGAGAGTTCTAACTCTTACGAATCTTCGATTCGAAAGAAGGCAAAAAGCATCCATATTTCCAAATGGCCAAAACCAGAAGATATTGATAACAAAGCAGAAAAAATAGGCGAACTTGTAGTTTACGCAGTCCAGCACGCAAGAAGAGCAAAAAACGAGCAGAACATAAGCCTAAAATCACCAATTAAACTAATGTCCCTTAAAGGAAAAGTCTCTAAAAAAGATTTTGAATCAGTTAAAGACGATATCATAAACTCAGCTAGAACAGAAAAATTAGATTACGAGCAATTGCCGGAAAGCTCAGAGATTGATTTTGAGCATAAGATTGAGATTTAGCGAACAGCCCTTTCTTCTTGCATTCTTCTTTCTTCCACTGCTTTAGCAATTGCAGCTTCTATTGTTGCTTGATTGACAGCATGCCTTGGATCACTATTAAGAAGACCAAAAACAGGCAGCTGGAAATATCCTGCTTCTTCAGCCCTTTGAACAGCAGCCATGTACCTGTCCATCAGATCAGGAGCCATTGCAGCAACGTCAGTATCTAGTGTTGCAATATCCCTTCCAAGCTGCATTATCATGTTTGGGTGTGTATAACTTGTATGTTGATTTGCAGCACCAATAGCCCCCTCAAAATGGCCTAACTGGTCTTCTAAAGCCCTTACATATTTCTGTCTTTGTAAAGGATTGTCATCTCTAACTATTTCTACAGGCACTCTAAATCCACTACTGCCTCCACCATTACGCATTGCATTAAAAAGCATATTTCCCGTGTTAGTTCCCGGTTTGTACATTTTATTCACCTTATATGGATTATATGATCTAATGCCTTAAGAACAAACATATATTTTTAAACCTTTCTAGTAAGTTTCGAAACATTTCCGAAAAAAAATAGCAAAACTAAGCTCTCCTAACCCTTGCCCCTTCTTTACTATCCTCTATAATATACCCTTTCTTCTTAATCTCATCTCTTATCTTATCAGATTTTGTGAAATCCTTTTTCTTCCTAGCTTCTTCCCTATCAGAAACTAACTTCATCACATCAGGGGGGACATTCTCTTCTTCAAAACTAATCACACCCAAAACTTCATTAATTTCCTTCATAAGCTCAATTACTTTGCCAGCATCTTTCTTGCTCAAATTTAACTTGTTGATATCATTCATAAAATCAAATATAACCGCTAACCCCTCAGAAATATTAAGGTCATCATCCATCTTAAGCTCAAAAGCAGCCTTAGCTTCTTTAATCAGCTCATCAATATTCCCTATATCCTCTTCAGAGTTCATCCCCCTAAGCTTAAAGATAAAATTATTAAGCTTATCAACAGCATTCTTAGAAGAATTTAACCCATCAAATGTAAAATTAAGCTTTGTTCTGTAATGTGTACTCAATAACAGATATCTGATAGCCTTAGGATCATAACTTTTATCTAGCAAATCACGAAGAGTAAAGAAATTACCCAAACTTTTTGACATCTTCTTTCCATCAACAACTAGATGCTCATTATGGCTCCAATAATCAACAAATTTCTTTCCAGTAGCGCCTTCTGACTGTGCAATCTCATTCTCATGATGGGGGAATACAAGATCCACACCGCCTGTGTGTATATCAAATGTCTCTCCTAAATTCTTCATAGACATTGCAGAGCATTCAATATGCCAGCCAGGCCTACCTTTGCCTATTTCTGTATCCCAGAAAACATCTCCATCTTCCTTGCTATAAGCCTTCCATAAAGCAAAATCACTGGCAGAAGCCTTCTCATATTCATCCTGGCTGACTCTGGCACCAGCTTTTAACTCTTTAATCTTAACATGAGCCAATTTACCATAATCCTTAAACTTGGAAATATCATAATAAGTGCTGCCATCTTCACTTTTATAAGCAATTTTTTTATCTATCAGCTTTTTGATAAGCTTAACCATGTCATCTATTGTTTCTGTTGCTTTTGGAATAATATCTGCTTTCTCAATATTCAATGTTTCTAAATCCTTAAAGAACTCTTTTGTATAAAACTCAGTAAATTGTTTTAATGTTTTTCCCTCTTTTTGGCTTCCTTTTATGGTTTTGTCATCAATATCTGTAATGTTCATTACACTCTTTAATTTATATCCCTTAAATTTCAAATACCTCTTCAGAATATCAACAAAAACATAATTTCTAAAGTTTCCAATATGTGCATAATTATAAACAGTAGGCCCACAACTATACATATCAACTTTTCCTTTTACAATAGGCTTAAAGACTTCTTTCTTCCTTGTTAATGTATTGAATAATTTTAATGTCATCTTTATCCTATTGTTTTTTCTATTTATATAAATTTATTCCTTTTTACTCTTTATACCTTGATTTCTTCAGGGAAATATTTACTTTTTTACCTTTTAATTTTACAATTCTACCGGGAGCACCAACAACAGTGCAGTTTGAAGGAACATCTCTGTTTATAATTACAGTCTCTGCCCCGATCTTGACATTATTCCCCACATTTATTGGCCCTAACAATGTTGCAGCTGTACCCACAAGTACATTATTTCCTAAAGTAGGATGTCTTTTGATCTTATGGTGCCCTGTCCCGCCTAAACTAACATTATGGAATAATACGCAATTATCTCCTATTTCAGCAGTTTCTCCAATCACAGTTCCCATAGCATGATCTATAAAAAATCCTTTCCCAATCTTTGCTCCAGGATGTATTTCAACTCCTGTCAAGAACCTCATAATCTGGCTTATAAGCCTTGGAATAAAAGGAATCTTTATCTTATACAAAGGATGAGATATATACCTATGTACAACTATTGCATGCAGGCATGGATATAGCAAAAACTCAATTCCTTTTGCCGCTGGATCGTTTTTGTATATCGCTTTTATGTCAGAAAAAAGATTCATTTTTTTAGTATCTTTTTTCTGAGCATGCTCAGAAATCGATTGATTACCTCTAGCTGAATCAATCAATTTCTTCCCTTTTTCGATTTCTGACAGGTCATTGAACATTTTTATTCACCCCACAACTCAGTACTTAGATATCTCTCACCAGTATCAGGTAATATCACAACCACTTTTTTCCCATTTCCAAATTTCTTAGCAACATTTAAAGCTGCAAAAGTTGCAGCTCCAGAAGAAATACCTACAAAAATTCCTTCTTCTTTAGCTAATCTTCTAGCTGTTGCAAAAGCATCTTCATCCTTAACCATAATTACCTCATCATAAATTTTTGTATTTAACACTTTGGGTAAAAAACCAGCGCCAATGCCTTGTATTTTATGCGGTCCAGCTTCACCACCAGACAAAACAGGAGAAGCTTCTGGTTCTACACCAACAACATAAACCCTTTTCTTCGCTTTCAAAACCTCACCAACACCAGTAATTGTTCCGCCAGTTCCTATCCCAGAGACAAAGACATCTAAATCTGATACCTGTTCTAAAATCTCCACTGCAGTTGTTTCTCTATGAATTTGGGGATTTGCTGGATTTTCAAATTGTTGTGGCTGAAACCACCCATTCTTCTCAGCCAATTCCTTTGCTTTTTCAATAGCCCCTTTCATTCCTTTTGGGCCTTCTGTCAAGACAATCTCTGCACCAAGAGCCTTTAATATTTTTCTTCTTTCAACACTCATTGTTTCAGGCATTGTTAAGACTAATTTATAACCCCTTACAGCAGCGGCCATCGCAAGCCCAATGCCTGTATTTCCCGAAGTAGGCTCTACTATAGTGTCACCTGGTTTTATCTTTCCTTCTTTCTCTGCTGCTTTAATCATGCTTAACCCAATCCTATCCTTTACAGAACTCATCGGATTAAAGCTTTCTAATTTAGCATAAACCTCTGCTGAACCTTTTTCAACTACCTTATTCAACCTTACAATTGGTGTGTCACCAATTAATTCCAATATATTATCAGCAACTTTTGGCATTTTATCCTCCTTATTAAACAAATTTTTTAATATAAGAGGGAGGAATGGGATTTGAACCCATGAATGTTCGCTTTGCAGGCGAATGCGTTAACCACTTCGCCATCCTCCCGGATTTGAAACTAAAACAATGAAAGAATTCAGCAACAACAACAAATTGCTTTAACCATAGTACATGGGATATACGCCATATATTTAAATATTACTATTCTCTCCTTTATTGCATGTACCAAGAAGAAATACTATACAAGAACAGCAGAATAAAGATTTTGACAGATAACCAACCATTAATTAGCAAAGCCTATGACGAACTAGTAAAACAAAGAACCTTAATTGAACAATATATAGAAAAAAACAAATTCTTTCAGACAACCTTAGAGCCAATAAAAATAGAAAAAAATGCTCCAGAGATTGTAAAACTGATGGCTCAAGGAGCTAAACTAGCTAATGTTGGCCCAATGGCGGCAGTGGCAGGAACAATTGCAGAGTTTATTTGTAAAGATATGGTAAAAAAAGGAGCAAATGTAGCAATAGTGGAGAATGGAGGTGACATATTTGCCATAACTAACACAACTATTAAAGTCGGCCTTTTTAGCGGAAACAACAAGCTATCAGGAAAACTAGCTTTTGAATTAAACAAAGACAACACACCATTATCAATCTGCTCTTCATCCTCATTACTAGGTCATTCCTTAAGCTTTGGAAAATGTGACTTAGCAACTGTATTTTCAAAAAAATCTTATGTTGCAGACGCAGTCGCAACCGCCGTAGGAAATAAGGTAAAGAAGGAATCAGATATACCAAAAACACTGCACTGGGCGATAAACCTTAAAGATGTTGGTGGAGTAATCATAATAAAAAACGATAAAATAGGCATTATTGGAGACATACCTAGATTAATTAAAAGCGAAGATGAGAATATAAAAAATAAAATAACAAAAGAAGATTTCTATAAGCTTTAAAACTCCAGCGACATAGCCTTAACAGGGCAAACAGAAATACACGCTTCACAAGCAATGCATTTCTCCTTGTCAAACTCCACCTTCATCGTTTCCCTGTCTTTTATATACAAAGCACCTGTAGGGCAATGCACAACGCAAGCTGAACAATGTGTGCATTTATTCTCATCCCTTTGTATATCCTTATCCAAGGGCTGTAACTTTATTCCTAAGCTTTCCAAATACTCAATGCCTTTTGCATAATTCTTATCTTCACCAGAAAGCTCCAGCACCAATATCCCAATCCCTTTTTCAGGATCTACTTTTGCTTTCAAAAGATTAAAAACTATATCATATTCTTTTACCAACTTCCATATCACCGGCTCTTCTATCCTTTCTTTTGGAAAATGCAAAACTAATTTTCTCTTTATCATTTCAATCCACCTTATCCCTAATTCTCAATGACTTAAACTTTTCACCACAATCTGTTGATGGCAATAACTGGGCTGGCTTATTTAAAAGGAATCTTCCTTCCTTTATATCATTTTTCAAAATATTTGCTATCTGAACAGCTTTTGGATAAGATGAAAGCCCGGCAGTAGGGACTTTTTTTCCATCAATCTCTATGCTGCCAGATTTCAATTCCTTATAATTCCTTGTTCCATAATCATGAAATGAGCTAGTTGGATAATCATTCGCATAATCAATTATCGGCGCCTCTAAGTCTTCATCTTTCAAAGCCAAAGTCTTAGCAATATCTTCGTTCAAAACAGGAATAGGCACACCAATGCCAACAGTCAGTGTTACACCATAACCTTGCATTGACGTTCCAACAATAAACTCAGGATTCATCTGTTTTAAATCACCAACTACTGCTAAAGTTCCGGCTCCTCCAATTGGGCAGCCATTTTTATTTCTCTTAACATGCGGATTATGCTGTGTTCCCTGCCAATAAACATATCCTTGTGCCCCCCCTAGCCAAATTCTTGTTCCTATTCCAATTGTTTTATAGAAAGGATCCTTCAGCAAAGGGCTTAACTGTCCGGCAGAGCAATAGTTTGCATTGCCAACATTAGGCTTTAAAGCTCCCATATATGTATAAATTGTCTTATCAGATTTATTAATTGCAATCCCATAATTCTGATAACAATTTCTAGGATTGCATAAACAAGCCTCATTTAATTCTTTAATATTAACAAAAGTTTCAATCTCCTTTCTGGGATAACAATCAGTTCCATAAGCTATTGCTTTTAATTTTACATCCTTTCCTGCAATCAGCTCCTGTATGACATGCCCGCCGCCATACCTAAAATCTCCTTTGCCGTTTGAATTTGCAGCATCATTGTCAGGTATTTGTGTAGCCCCAATATAAAAATCAACAGCAGCTAACCCTGTATAAGCCTCAACATCATTAAGCCATACCTTCTGCATCTTTATCCTTGGGTTAGCATGGCCGGTATTGATAAAAGCCCCGCTAGAACACATAGGCCCAAAAGTAGCAGTTGTGACAACATCAACTTCTTCTGCAGCTTTTGATAGTCCCTTCTCTTCAACTAATTCAATAAATTCCTCGGCATTAAGCACAACTGCTTCTTTCTTCTTTATTTTTTCATTAATTTCCTCATATGTTTTAGTCATTTTTCCACCTCTCATTTATCTCTAAAAGATTGACCTCTATCATTAAGGTCTACTATTGTTATTTCATCAATCCAATCTTGTTCTTTTTTTGACATTATTATCACCTCGAATTTGTTTGAGGGGTTAGGAATCTTTGATTCCTAAGACCTTTCTTTTAATTGCCGAGTATGAATACCACACTCTCCACCACACTTACTTGTATTCAACCATCTTCCTTCCCTTTCAAGTTGGTCAGGATGAATTGGTTCGGTACATGGCTCACATCCCAAAGACCTATAGCTTCTACCATCTGGAAATTCTTTAGTGTACCAAGGATGCAAAGGAATGCCTTGTTCCTGCAAATACTGTAGTACTTCTGCTTCAGTAAAAGTTAAGATAGGATTAATCTTTACAAGACCACCTCTATCTTCAATCTCTTCATAATCTTCTCTCACTCTTCCTTCTGTATTTCTTAATCCAGCTACCCATGCATCTAAATATTTAACAGCTTCTCTTGTAGGTTCCACCTTAAGAAGCCTACAGCATTCATCAGGATCTACTCTGTAAATTTCCTGGTTTGTTCCACTGTATAAAGATGCTACTCCCCTAAATTCATCTGTAGGCAACAGCTTTACTTCTAAATCATCACCTCTAAGCAATTCTGGAACTTCATCTGCCACCATATACACAGTCACACCTAAATTCATTTCAGTATTCATCCTTCTAAGATACCTAAAAGTATCTTCTGGTTTATAAGCAGTCATAACAGAGAAAATAGGTATAGTGGGATCTACTTCTCTTGCTAAATGAACAACAACCATGCTATCCTTTCCAAATGAACAAGCTACTCCTATGTTATCGTATTCCTCTACAGCCTTCCGAATAACATCTTTTGCATGTTCAACTTTATCTTGTAAATCTTCACTTTCTTCTGTTTCCACAACCAATGCTTTTGCCATTAATACTTACCTCCAATTATTTTTATTAAACTAAAAATAAATTATCAGAAAAAATGCTCTGTGCTCTAGCACACATACATCATCATACTAACTAAGAAGTTCGGTTCCTTATCCACCCTGTATGATGATTTCATACCTATATGTAAATAATGCGTATTTAAATAAATTCTTGACAGAAATATTCCTATGAGAATATTACCTAGAAACCAATTTCTCAGCACCCTTCCACAAATAAGGGAATAAAGCAACTGCACCAATAATCTTAATAGCATCCCCTATAAGGAAAGGAACCAATCCAACCATCAAAATCTTCCATAATCCAAAATCTGCAAAATACATTTTTAATCCAATTAACCCAAGAATATATATAATCACATTACCAATTACCATAGTTAACAGAATAGATTTCTTTGTTCTTCCATAACCTTTCTCAATAAGAAGACCAACAATAAAAGCAGCAAACAAGAACCCAATTATATAACCACCAGTAGGACCAATTAAAGCAGCCATACCAGATTTATATCCTGCAAAAACACCAAATCCAACAACACCAGCTAAAACATAAGCCATTATAGATAAAGTACCTTTCTTAGAGCCAAAAAAGAAAGCTATTGCAAAAACACCAAATGTCTGCATTGTTATAGGAACTGGCCACAAAGGAACCCTTATATTAGCCATTACACCTAAAAAAGCAACACTCAAAATAACCATAAATACATCTAAAAAGAGATTTCTTTCCTTAAATAAAATCTCATACAATGTTTTATTTACATGCTCCATACTAATCAATAGAATCACTAACTCATTTAAAAAACTTATGTTTTCACAAATTAAATGGTTTTAACACTCTTTCTAAAGCACCTTTTCCCCTGATATAAGAAAGAAATATCCCATAATTTGTAAATGGCACTCCAACATTAATCAAATCCCTAACTCTTACTAATATCTTTTGGCTATCAATCATACACCCACCACAATGTATTATAAGCTTATAACTTTCTAAATCCTTATTCTCTCTGAATTCTCTGCCAAAATTATGCTCAATAATAACCCCAGGATATTTTTCCTTAATATAATCAGGAATCTGGACAGTTCCAATATCCTCTGCAATCCTTGAATGATTACATGCTTCTGCAATTAGTATTTTATCTCCTTTTTTAATAGAATCAATTACCTTTACTCCATCTACAAACAACTTTAATTTCCCTTTTGTAACATAATTTATCATTACAATAGAAAAAGTAGTCAACCCAATATCTTCTGGAGTCCATTTATGCATAATATCCATAGCCTGTGAATCAGTAATTACTGCTTTTGGCCTTTTCTTAAAATTATTTAAAAAATTCAAAAACCTTTTTCTCTCCCCTTCAACTTCCTTTAAATCACTACTTCGAGCTTTCTTCAAATCTATCCTAAAAGAAACAGGATGTGCCCAATTCCTAGTTATATGCTCTTCCACCATCTGTTGCGGCCTCAAATATCTTCCAGGGGGAGTTTCCTCATCCATAGGAATATTCAAAACATAATATTCATCTTTCTCAACAAATGGCAACAACTCCATTTTATAATTCTTAGATTCAAAATTATTAAGAATAAAATCAAGAAGTGATTGTCTATAAATTCCATCAGTTGCCTTAAGAATAATTTTCTTAAAAAATCTCAACCCCACAAATTTATCTTCAACATTTTTTATCTTTGCTCTATCTCCCTCATCAAACAAATTGTAAACAATCAGCAACTGTTTATCATATTCTCTCACTTTATTTATAATCAACTTTTCATTCTCAAAATTACTAGTAGAAGGGTCTATCATAAGCAAAATAAGATCACATTCCTTAAGATCATTAAATGCTTTTTTTCTTTTCTTATCTCCTAATTCTCCTTTTTCATCAATACCAGCAGTATCAAATAACTTTATAGGCCCCATTCCATGCACTTCCTGCACTGTAATCTTAGTATCTGCAGTTGTTCCTGGTTTTGCATCTACAATAGAACATTCTTGCTGAGTCAGAAGATTCATCAAACTACTCTTACCAGAATTAACCTTTCCAAATATCCCAATATTATCCCTCTGAATCATTTTCTTATAGTATCTCCATACCCCTTACCCATACCCCTCTCAACAGACTCAATCACATTTCCAACACAATTAGCACAATCATAAGGATTTTCATAAATACAAACCTTATTGGGATATAATTGATAAAGTTCTCTATACTTTTTCGGTGTAATATTTGGCATAAGCAGATTAGCTCCAGCTTGTAAAGCAAGCTCTCTGCCATTTACCTTATTCAGAGTCTGTAAAGCAGTTGTAGCAGATATAAAAATATCCTTGCAAACTATTCTTGTTATAGCAATCATCTTAAGGCTCATATCAAATGTACCATCTAAACTCCCAACAAGAGGAGTCTCTGGATGACAAATAAAAGGGCCCATTCCAGCCATATTAATATTTAATTTATTATAAACCCAAATATCTTCTGCTAAATCTTTTATTTTCTGCCCTGGCAGCCCAATCATTGGACCCGTACCCACCTCATACCCTATTTTTTTCAACTCTTTTATCAACTCTATCCTTTTCTCAAAAGAATTCTTAGTTAAAGAAGAGCTAGGATGTAATTTTTTAAAGATTTCCTTATTAGATGTCTCAAATCTTATCAAGCATCTCTTCGCACCAGCTTCATAAAATCTTTTATACTCCCCAATTTCTCTTTCACCAATACTTAAAGCAACCCTACAATCACATTTTTTCAATATATCTTTTATCAAACTTCCAATAATCTCAGCACTATAAGCATCATCTTCTCCTGATTGAAGAAGCACAGTCTTAAATCCTAGCTTATTAACAGCATTCTCTGCAATTTTCACTATCTCCCCAGTTTCTATTCTATACCTCTTCAATTTCACATTTGATTTTCTTATTCCACAATACAAACAATCATTTTTGCAATAATTAGAAAACTCTAAAATCCCCCTAATATGAACATCATCACCAATAAACTCCCTTCTAACACTATCCGCTTTCTTAAACAATTTAATTAAATCCTCTTTTCTTTCTAACTTCAATAAAAAAATAATATCTTCTTTATTTAATTCATCCTCATTCAAAATAGAATCAACTTCAGAAATACAAATCTCTTTTTCCATCTTTAATCTCCTTTAATCTTATAAAGAAATTCTCTTTTATTTTGGGATTTTTTATCTTATTAGCCTCTTTTTCAATTAATTCCTTTCCAATTTTCTTCACTTCTTCATCACCATAATCCTCCAAATATTCCTGCAATGTTAACAAAGCATTTGGTTGGCAGAAATTTTGTATTAATCCTGGCTTTGCCAGTTCCATAAAATCTTTTCCGGTTCTTCCTAATCTATAACATCCAGTACAAAAAGACGGTATAAATCCTTGTTTCATCATATCCTTAATTACCACTGGCGTAGGTCTTGTATCACTCAAAGCAAATTGCTCTTCATCTTCAGGATTAATCTTTGCTTCGTTATACCCACCAGGATTTGTCTTTGACCCAGCAGATATCTGGCTTACACCCAAATGAAACAATTCTCTTCTCATTTTAGGGCTTTCTCTTGTTGATAAAATCATTCCAGTATATGGCACTGAACATCTTATAATAGCAACTAACTTTTTAAAATCATTATCTGAAACAGGATAAGGGGGATTATTCGCTGCAGGAGCATTCTGTGCAGGTTCCATCCTGGGTATCGAAATAGTATGCGGCCCAGTTCCAAATGTTTTATCCAAATACTGAGCATGCATCAACAAAGCCAAAACTTCAAATCTATAATCATATAACCCAAACAAAACACCAATACCCACATCATCAATTCCTGCTTTTTGTGCTCTATCCATAGCCTCTAATCTCCAATTATAATCTGCTTTTTTTCCAGAAGGATGCATCTTCCTATAAGTTTCTCTATGATAAGTTTCCTGAAACATTGTAAAAGTTCCTATCTTCTCTTTTTTCAATCTCTTAAACTCCTCAACACTCAATGGAGGAATTTCAACATTAATTCTTCTAATCTCCCCATTTCCTACCTTAACAGAATAAGCAACCCTCAAAGCCTTTAAAAAATCATCAAAACTATACTTGTTAAAATCCTCACCAATTAACATCAAAATTCTTTTATGGCCCTGCTTTTCTAATATCTCAACTTCTTCTCTTATTTCATCATTACTCAAAATTTTCCTTTTCATTTCCTTATTACTTCTCCTAAAACCACAATACAAACAATCATTAGAGCAATAATTAGAAACATATAGCGGTGCAAAAAGAACAAGCCTATTGCCATATATTCCATTTTTAATCTTAAAAGCAATATTAAACAATTCTTGCATCAAAACTTTGTTATTCGAATCTATATTCAACAAAGAAGCAGCATCATTTAAATTCAATCCTTTTAATTCCAGTGCCTTTTTTAATATGTTTCTTATCTTTGTTCCTAGGGGATCTTTATTTTCTTCTAGGACCTTGTTTATTTCACCATCATCAATAATGTTCATATTTTAAACTACAAAGTATAATTATAAAAAAATATCGTTAAATATTTAAACTAGTAAAGCTCTAATAGTTAAAAAATGGAACTAAAGATAACTAAAAACGAAAAATTTGTTTTAAAACAACTTATTGATAACGGAAGAATCAGTGACACATCAATTGCAAAGAAACTAAAAATATCAACTCAAGCTGTTAGAAAAATAAGAAAAAAATTTGAGAACAACAAAATTATAAAAAAATACGCCACCATAATAGACTATGAAAAAGTTGGAATCAAAGCATTCGCAATAGTTCAATTAAAAATAACTGAAAAAAACAAAGAAAAAATTGATTTATTTCAAAGCCCCAATATCATAGGTTCTTTTAAATTGCCAGAGACAAACATAACAAACCTATTTATTGCTGGATTTAACTCCCTTGAAGAACTAGATAATTATTTTGCAAAACTAAAAGAAAAATACTCTGACCTTATAGAGATACAAAAAATGAATATTTTCTCTAATATCGGCTTAATGAAAAATTCTCCAACAGAATTACTAAAGAAAAAAATTGAAGAACTTTAAACATATGTTTTTTTAGAATACTTAGTATGCAACAACTTATGCGCTCTTTCACTTCCGGGCTTGCCTAAATATTCCTTATACAGCTTAATAACAGCAGGGTTCTTATGAGATTTCCTAATCTTCTTAGCCTCATCAACATTTATCAATGCTTGTGTTCTTTTTTTCAATACCCCTTTACTGTTAGGGGGAGGTTGTCCTCCACCACCAATACAGCCACCATAACAAGCCATGATTTCAATAAAGTGATATGGGCTTTTTCCCTTTTTAATCTGCTCCAATAATTTTCTCGCAGCTCCTGTTGTATGAACAACACAAATCTTTATCTTCTTGCCAGCAATCTCAACTTCTGTTTCTTTTATCTCGTCCATGCCTCTTATTTTTGTGTAATCAATAGCCTTAAGATCTTCTCCACTTAACATATCTGCCGCTGTTCTCAAAGCAGCTTCCATCACTCCGCCTGTATGCCCGAAAATATCAGCAGCTCCTGTACTCATCCCTAAAGGATTATCAAACTCAGAATCAGGTAAATGCACAAAATCAACATTCAACTGCTTCAACAATTTCCCTAATTCAACAGTTGTCAAAACAAAATCAGTCTCTCCTTTAAACTCTGGTCTTAAAACTTCATATTTCTTAGCAGTACAGGGCATTATATCAACTAAAACAATATCTTTTGGATCTTTCTTGATATTCTTAGCATAATATGTCTTAATCAATGAAGCAACTATAGCCTGAGGGCTTCTACATGTTGACATATTCTTATTTAATTCTTCATAATAAAACTGCTCTCCAAACTTAATCCATGCAGGACAACAAGTAGTAATCATAGGCAAAACACCATTATTTTTAACCCTTCCAACAAATTCATTAGCCTCCTCAACAATGCAAATATCTGCTCCAATATTAGTATCAAAAACCTTGTCAAAACCAATCTGTCTTAATGCAGTAACCATTTTACCAGTAACTGGAGTACCAGCAGGAATATCAAACAACTCGCCTAATGTAGCCCTAATAGAAGGTGCTGTCTGCACAATAAGGTATTTATCCGAATTAAGAGCATTAATCACACCCTGTATATCGCTTTTCTCAGTTAAAGCTCCTGTTGGACAAGCAACAACACACTGCCCGCAATTAATACAAGAACTTTCTTTCATATTATGCCCAAAATTAGGTGTAATTCTTGTTTTTACTCCCCTATTAACCATACCAATAGCATAAACTGTTTGCACATTATTACAAACCCTCACACACTGCTCGCACAAAATACATTTGTTATTATCCCTCCTTATAGAAACACTTGAATTATCAACTTCATCCTCCCTATGTAAACTCTCAAAAGGAGTATCTTCAATCATCAATTCAGAAGCATATCTCTGTAATTTGCACATCAAATTCTCTTTGCAAATAGTACAATAAAGATCATGATTAGCTAACAATAATTGCATATTCATCCTTCTTGCTTCAAGAACCCTAGGGCTATGGGTGCTTATTTCCATACCTCCTCTAACCTGAGTACAACAAGAAGCTTGCAATTTATCCATTCCCTTAACCTCAACAACACATATCCTGCATGCTCCTATTCTTTCTAATCTTTCATTATAACAGAAATGAGGAATATCAATACCATTCCTTTTAGCAGCATCTATAATAAACTCTCCGTCTTTTGCCTCAACTTCCTTTCTATTTATCTTTAGTTTAATTATCTTCATTTAAAATCTCCTTTGAAAAACTTCAGAGCAGTTAAAACATGATTAGTGCATGATTGCCCAAGACCGCATAAAGCAGTGTCTCTTATTGTTATGCACAATTTCTCCAATAACCCAAAATCATCCTCGTTACCTTCCCCACGCTTAATCTTCTCCAACAACCTCAATACATGCACATTACCTTCTCTGCATGGGGTGCATTTGCCACACGACTCGTGCTTAAAGAACTGCGCTATATTCATCGCCATATCAAGCATGCTTCTCTTTTTGCTGACAAATATCAACGAGCAAGCACCTAACATTGCTTCCTCCTTGCAAACCTTATCAGCGCTGACAACAAAATTATCACTATATTTTACGCATCCTCCAGCAGCACCAAAATAAACAGCCTTAGGATCCTTAGCACCAGCAACATTTGCTATCTCCCCTAATTTAGTTCCTACCTTTAGCTCATATACCCCTGCTTTAGCTACATCCCCTGAAACAGAAAACAGCCTTACTTCATCACTCCATTCATCATTAACAATAGCCAAAGGAACATTCGCTAATGTCTCAACATTATTTATCACCGTTGGCTTATTAAACAACCCTTCTTGTGGCGGATAAGGCGGCTTAAAATGAGGATATCCCCTTCTATTCTCAATTGAAGCTATAATTGCTGTCTCATCACCGCAAATATAAGCACCAGCTCCTTCAACAATTTCTATCTTCAAATCACTTTTAGCATTTTCTAAAACTTTTTTAATAACATTCTCTAATTTATTATGCAAATAATGATATTCTCCTCTTAAATAAATATAAGCTTTCTTAGCACCAACACAATAAGCAGCAATTATTATTCCTTCAATTACATTTTCAGGATTATTATCTAAAATCAATTTATCTTTAAATGTTCCTGGTTCACCCTCATCCGCATTACAAATTACAAATTTTTCATTACCTCTTGCTTTTTTTGCAAACTCCCATTTCAATCCAGTTAAAAAACAAGCTCCTCCTCTTCCTGTTAATCCTTTTTTCTTCAATAACTCCATAGTTTTATCTGCTCCTAACTCTTTAACTTTCTTCCACGCTTCTAAATTAACTTCTTCTAAAATTTTCATTTTAACAATTGTTTCAACTTTTCCTTTGTTACATCAACAATTAACTCATCATCAATCATAATAGCAGGAGCCTTATCACAACAACCAATGCAAGAACTTAACTCTAAACTAAACTTTCCATTCTTTGTTGTTTCTCCTACTTCAATACCCAATATACTTTTAGCCTCTTCCAAAATATTCAAAGAACCATTCAAATAACAAGAAGGGCTATTACAAATTCTTACTATAGTCTTTCCTTTCTTTTCAACATTAAACATCGAATAAAAAGTAGCAGCAGAATAAATCTCAATAACTGGCAGTTTAACCTCTTCAGAAAGCTTTCTAATTTCATCTTCTGGCAAATAACCATGTTTTCTCTGTATTTCTTTTAACTCCCCCAAAATGTTCTTTCTAGGTTTTTCTTCAACCTTTACAGATACTTTTCCCTTTATCTCTTTTAAGAAATTTTCTTTTAATTTTTCTAACTCTTCTTTAGAAGGCTCTTCCTTGCCAATATACTTGCTTAATTTCTTAAATTTACTACCTTCCCTTACAGTATGAAACAAATAAAAATAACCCTTCCCCTTTATTTTCACTTTTTTAAGATAAGGCATGCATATTTCTAATTACCACTCATTTAAATAGTTTTCTATCTATGGTAGTTAATTACCACTTTTTAATTTCCCCTATTTTAATTACCACCTTAATAATCACTACATTCATATTTCGTTAATTACCACAAATTACATTAATCAATATTAATTACCACCTTTAATAATTTAATCACCACACAGCTTAATTTTTTAGTTAATTACCACAGTTTCCTAAACAAAAAATATATAAATAACCTAATCAAACTCAAAATATATGGGATACTTAAATAAAATGATTAACTTACAGGATTATAAGTTAAGTTACAAAACAGAAATATTTGAAATAATAATCTACACGATAGTTTCATTCTTCCTTCCATTAATGGTAGGTCATCCTCAAATTGTTGTTGGCGTTCTAGTCAATGCATTACTAATAACCTCCGCCTTAAATGTAAAAGGCTACAAATTACTGCCGGTTATAATTGCGCCAGCTTTAGGCGCATTATCAAGAGGCGTGTTATTTGGCCCATTCACAGTATTTTTACTATATATGATACCATTTATCTGGGTAGGCAATGCAATATTGGTCTATACATTTAAAGCCTTAAACCTTAATAAAAAAACAAACTACTGGATAACACTTTTAATAGGCTCTGTTGTTAAAGCAGCATTCCTGTTTGGGATAGCATTTGTTTTAGTTAAATTTGGAGTATTGCCTGTACTATTCCTCACAACAATGGGCGTATTCCAGCTTTATACAGCTATTCTTGGCGGCATAGTAGCTTTCGGCTTTCAAAAAGCTAAGAAAAAGATTTCTTCAGAATAGGTGCCGTAGAAATGCTAGCAAAATATATAACCCAGTAAGCCATTAGGCTATACTGGGGGTGGACAGTTGAGGTGTCCGCCAATGAAAAAGAAAGAAACGTTCCTAATAAAGTTTGCTAAGAATAT
>Ga0268276_1001400_pt1 | contig 23979 bp, 19 predicted proteins | sample saktaG_4_FD_190145 | JGI IMG/M metagenome (GOLD analysis project Ga0268276, IMG submission 190145) | Saline water microbial communities from Sakinaw Lake, British Columbia, Canada - sak_2010_1_5_45m | ecosystem: Environmental > Aquatic > Non-marine Saline and Alkaline > Saline ... | reverse complement strand
TTTAAAATGTCTCCCGAAGAAAGAAAATTTAAATGTGGTAGCCCCAACTGCGACAAGCCTGAAAAATGGCTTTCTATTGAAGAAATGAGTGTTCTTCCGGGTAGAGGAGGTCCGGTTTGGAATTCAATTACTAAAGAATGGGATTATGATTCAAAGAGATATTGTCTAAACTGTGCAAAAAACTTTGCTAGTGGTAAAGGATCAATCTCTTTAAAAGGGCCCCCAGAAATTAAAGATGAAAAAGTTATTATGGATATTGAAAAATTCGTCTTGTTTCATAAGAATAGAGTTTCTTTATTGAAAGAATTTGCAAAAAGTAGATCTCATGGGAGACTTATCTTTCAGATTTGTTTTTTGGGATTTGAGAGTTTAGCAAGAATATTATTCTTAAACGAGCGCTTTTCAAAAGTAAGATTTATCTCGTTATTATCTACTATGAATAGTGGCATTACAAAAGATGAAGCAACCAAATTATATGAAGATTGGAGATGCTCATTAATTCATCAAGGATTTATTCCTGAACCTTGGACCACATTAGAAAACTGGGGGGAATATGATATCGCGTTTTTGTCTTATACAAAAGATAAATTGAGGTCTTCCACAGAATATTCCCCCGAATCTATGATTTCCATATATGAAAATAGAATTCAGTATTTAGATGCCTTATTTAAAAAGAAGAACATTAAGAAAATAGAAATTTTTCCCTAATCTCCTTCTGCTGGATTTGGAAGAGTCCACGATATCTAAAGAAAAACCTTTAAATCCTCTAAAACATTACCTAAACATGGCAAAAGTTGCAATACTATGTGAAAAATATGTTCATGACTTGGAACTATTATATCCAAAATACAGGCTATTAGAAGCAGGCCATAAAGTAACTATTGTTGGTATTGAAAAGATAAAATACACAGGCAAACATGGTGCTTCTATTCAGGCAGATGTATCAATTGATAGTGTTTCTGCAAAAGACTTTGATGCGCTTGTAATTCCCGGAGGCTGGGCACCTGATTATTTAAGGATAAATACTAAAGTATTACAGCTAGTCGAAGAAATGAACAAACAGAAAAAACCAATCGCCGCAATATGCCATGGTGGATGGGTTCTTGCCAGCGCAAAGATTCTAAAAGGCAGAACAGCAACCTGCTTTGTTGCAATAAAAGATGACCTTATCAACGCAGGCGCAAATTACCTTGATAAAGATGTTGTTGTAGATGGTAATTTAATAACTTCAAGAACCCCGGACGACCTCCCTGCCTTCATGATAGAACTACTGAAGAAACTTAAATAACTTTTCAGTTTCTCTGTCATCACGAAAAAAAGCTCAGAACAATCGCCTTGAGAAAGGTTTAAATACTTAATTACTCACATGAGTAGTATGTTACTCAATAATAAGACCCTCGAGATATTGGAAGAATTTTCATCAGATTATTCTAGAAAATTTTATGGAAGGCAGATTGCAAAAAAACTTAAGATGAACCAAAAAACAGTTGCAAACATGCTAAATAAGATGGAAAAAGAACATGTGCTAAAATTCTCGACAGAAGGAAAAAACAAGTATTATTATCTTAACAGATTCAGCCCAAAAATTAAGGACATCATAAAAATAATTGAGATAAACAAAAAAATAAGATTTTTAGAGAATAATTCTAGATTAAAAGACTTATTTGACAAGCTTGAACAGAGAACCCAAGGTCTTTTGATTGTTTTTGGTAGTTATGCAAACAATAAAGAAACAGAAAGTTCAGACTTGGATATTTTTGTTATTGGAAAAATCTCTGACGTAAACGATTTACAAAGTACATATAATATAAAGATTAACATAATCAAATCAGAGAAATCAAAATTCAACAGAGATGAGCCTTTTATTAAAGAAATTATTAAAAATCATGTTATCCTAAAAGGAATAGAGGAATTTATTGAACTAATATGGTGAACTTAAACTGGTGTATCAAAGCAAAAGATGGAATTAAGCTTAGGGATCCTAGTGATAATTTAGCACAGAGCTACATCATCATGGCGGAAAATGCCCTAGGTACCATGAATCGTGAGAGAAACTTGAATATGGTGTTTGCAATTTCTGCTTGTTATTATTCTATGTATTACTCTCTTTATGCTGTCTTGATGAAAATAGGGATTAAATGCGAAATCCATGCATGCACTCTAGAATTTATGAAATCCACCCTATCTGCATTTTATTCAGCTGAAGATATTAAAATCATAAACAAGGCTTTTGAATTGAGAGGAATCGCGCAATATTATGTTGACAGGGTCCTAGACTCTAACGAAATAAGATTAATACTCTTAAAAGCGCCGTCTTTTCTCAATAAATCAAAAGAAATTCTGAGTAAGTTGAATGAAAAAGAGGTTCAGATAATAAGAGAAAAAATCAAGGCTTTGCTATAATTCTTATTTATCAGTTCTCCCCGTTCGCCCGCACCCCTTAAAGAAAAAGGTTTAAATAACCCAATAAAGTCTGTCTTTTTGAGGTGATGGTCACCAGAAACCTTATTCTGAGATAATATAAAATGGTACATGAAACACAATTAGTAAGGATTCTTGGAAGCACGGTAAATTTGTTTTGCCACGGACGGCATCTCGCACTCGGAGTACTATGTGAAACTCCGGCTGAGTATGCCCAACCAGGCAGGGCTAGTGCAAGAGTCTGTCTAGCACCAAAAACCCCTCATCGTACTAGTAAAGAGGGGAGAGTAGAAAATACTTGGATATATGTCCCCCTACGTCCTAATCAAGTTGTTCAGATTAGACCTAATAGGGGCGCATATAACTTAGAATTAACTACCGATAAACTCTTTTCTTATGATCTTATTCCGGGAAGTCCTGGAGAACGAAAATTTCTTGACAGATTACAACCAAATGTTGGAGCTGCGGTACGAATGCTAGCAGTTTCCATGGGCATGAGCCCAGAAGCAGCTTCACAAGCCTATGCCTGATTCTTTGAAATAAACAAACCTGAAGAAAAACCTTTAAATAACCCAATCACATTTCCTTTCTGAGGCGATAGGCTTCAGAACCTAATTCTGAGAAAAATTAAAATGGAACAACCAAGAGAAGAGAGAGACCCCCTTAGAGCAAGACTAAATGGGCTTGAATGTGTTGGACACTATGCAGGCTGGAAAATCCTTAAGGAAAGAGATGGAGATGGAAGAATAGTCTACGACCCGACAGATAATAGAATAATTACAGAGTACAATATGAGTAGGAGGACAGCTTAAAATGTCTGATACAAAACCAACCTGGTTACCTAAAGATTGCATTCATTACGGGATTAATCAATTAAAACCACGGCTGATAAGTAAAGAACAGCCAAATACTCTTTTTGGAGTCGTACAAATAGGACCAGCAGAATATTTACACGCAGTGGGCAGTGGAGAGATAATTGGCCCAATCGCTGGAGAACAAGTTTATCACTGGTCAATAGATTTCACAAGAAAAGATAGGGCACTTTTTGAAGCATTGCAAACAGCAGGAGTAGAAGGATTTTTTAGAATGTACCAAGGACTAGACTTTGCAGTCATGTCTGCTTTAAAACAAGCAGGTATTTTCAAGCTAAAAAAAGGGGATGCGCATGAGACTTATTTTTCAAGAGCAGATGATTTTCTAGTTAGGCCAGAATGTATCATAAAATAAATCTCCACATCCCTCTCTCTTTATCACAATAATCCTTAAAAACCCAAAATCATCTTAGAAAACATGAATGTCAGATATATGACCCTGGATGGAAGGGTTGACAAAACCTCTTTTATTGATGAATGGTGGAATTCAAGAGACCATGATGCTACTTTCTTAGAAACTAGTGAAACGATTTTTATTATGCCTTATGGAAAATACTCTCCTCATCTTCTTGGCCAAGAGAAAGTGAGATTTGCAGGCACATACCGGGGACATAAATTTGTAAGAAGAGATTTTGAAATTAGAGAACCAATACAAGGCGGGGGTTATTTGACCTTATGTGAAGATAGAAGAAGCTGCAAATATAACGGCCCTTCTAGAGATTTCGGCCCCGTAAGAGATGAAATAGTAGCTGTTGCTGCAGTAACAGCAGCATTATTACAATAATTTTTCCCCCTCTCTCTTTATCACAGAAATACTTAAAATCATAAATAAAAAAAATAAAAAATAATTCTTATTGTTCTTACATCCCGAACAACTTGAGTGTCAAGAACACGGGCCAGACAATCGCTTTCAAAAGTCCTAGGACTCCGCCCCAGAATGTTGTTGCGTGTCCGATGAAGTATATTGCTGAGCCAAGGAATCCAAGACCATAGACTGCTCCGCAGCCTCCGCCGCACTTTCCTCTCCAGCTCTTGCATCCGCACTTATCATCTGAACAATCACACTTGTCTGATTTTTTCCCTTTCATATCTTTTTTCTTTGCCATTTTTATCCTCCGAAAACAAAAGGATAAAAGCGTTTAAAAATGTTCGGATAAAAAATTTTCATAAAAATAGATCAGCGCGCACTAACTTTCAAGAACACAATTTACATAATCATAAAGAAAAAATATAAAAACCACCATAATTTTAAGATAAATGGCAAAAAAAGTTATAGATAACAAAAAAGAGAATAGGAAAAAAGGCAGTCTCGGCGCCCTGTTCATACCTGCAGGAATTTTAATAGGTTTTGGTATTGGATTTGCAGTCAATAACCTCCCCGCAGCAATGTTCATTGGTCTAGGCGCAGGCTTTCTTGGATTTGCATTTTACGAAATCTTCAAGAAGAAATAATCCTAATGCTCGAAAAAGAAGGTTTTGCCTGCGGCAGCACAAACGCGCAAAACCCATATTATAATACTATATATACAAAAATACCAAGAATCTACCTTATCTGTGCCATAATCATCTTTCTTCTCTTCAGCTCCCTGATTATTGTTCCGCCTACCTTCTTGTGCTGTTCAAGCCTTTTATGGACCTCTAACATCTGATGCTCTGTCGTTCTTCTATGATGTTCAAGAACTTGCCTATGATGAAGAATCTTCTTCCTGTGCTGTTCAAGCAGCATCCTATGATGCTCAAGCCTCTTTATCTCTCCCTTGATCTTGATAAGTGCGTGTTCTAGATGAGCTCTTGTATATGCCATGTTATCTTCTTTTTTTACTTAGGAGATAGCAGTTTCATCTTTTTAAATTATTACAAAACCCAGTTACATACTCAATAACTAAAGCATGGCGAAAGATTTATAAACAAGTGTTAATTTAATTTAACAGATGTTAAAAATATTTAATGAACTAAAACCCTTTTTTGAGGATAGTTACAGAGATATCTCTGTCAGACAGTATGCAGGCATGACAGAAATAAGTCCCCCAACAGCCTCAAAAACTCTTAGAGAACTTGAAAAAGAGAGCCTATTGATCTCTGAAAATAAAGGGATTTATATCTACTTTAGAGCAAACAGAGAAAGTTTTATGTTTAAACAGTTGTCAAGATTATACTGGTACAAGACACTATACTCTTTAACAGAAAAAATTCATGAGATGATCGCTTACAAAAGAATTATCCTTTTCGGCTCACTGACAAAAGCAGAAAACACCCTAAAGTCAGACATAGACCTCTATCTAGAATCAGAATCAAGAGAGATAAATGTTTCAGATATTGAAAAGAAACTGAAAAGAAAAGTGCAACTGCACTTCATCAATTCAATGAAAAACGAAAATCTGAAAAAGAATATTGAACAGGGAGTCATAATACGATAAAATGGAATGGCAAGAATGCAACAAGCAAGGCTACGCTAAAAAAGTTGAATTAGATTCTGGAAGGATTCAGGATATTATTAAATCCTCAAATGACCGAGAAAGAACAGCAAAGCTATTGCCTGTAAACGAGACGACAAAAGAAACAGTCATCTCTCTCTTTTATGATACCCTAAGAGAGCTTTTAGAAGCCCTAGCACTTAAACACAACTTCAAAATCTATAATCATGAATGCTACACCTCTTTTTTGAATAATATCCTAAAAGATGAAGCATTAGCTCTGGAATTTGACTCTCTTAGATTATTGAGAAATTCTATAAACTACTATGGAAAGAAAATTGAACTCACTGACTCAAGACTTATCTTGCTTAAACTCGACAAACTTATAAGAAAGATAAAAGAGCTATTATAAAAGAAAAATAAAAAAATAAAATAAAATAAAAGATTTTGGGAAAACTACTTCTTCTTATATGAATAGTTTCTAATTAGCTTGCTTATACCTATAATCAAAACTATCAATGCTATAACCCAGCCGAACCATGCGCCTGAAAAGACACTTGGGACGATAAGGGCTAAAACAAGCAATACACCGATTAAGGTAATAAGCCACGCTGTTAGTTTAGCCATCTTTGAACCTCCTTTACTAAAAAATACAACAAATCACGCTTTATATATTTTTCAGTCTTACTGAAAAATATCTAATATTAACCCCCTGTTTCCTAAAAAGAAGTCAGCGCTCAACTCTGATGAATATAATTTATATCTTACTTTTTCACAACGACTTTATCTGTGATTACAGCCTCTTGGTGCTTAGCATGCTGCAGTCTATACATGGTCCTCAGAAGATAAACTCCTGAAGAAACGTCTGAATAACTTCCAACACTCACAATTCTTCCAGAAACATCTCTAAGCTCAACCTTTTCTACGTTCTCTTCTCGAGCACGAGCCTCTAAATTAGCTGCTAGAGCAGCGGGTCTGCATGGACTCTGCGGGCTTTTATGCTTAGGTACTTGAGCTGAATTATATTCGTGAATTCCAGTTACCTCTAGATTAACTTCTGCACTATCATTACCATGATCCACATCTCCTGCAATATTTGTCCAAGAACGTGCTACCATTGAACCACCAATCTGACCTGATGCTGGTAAAACCTGCGCTCTCCCGTCCGCTATCTCTGATTCCACATACGATTTTGGAAGAATAAGATTTGTTTCAGGAACAACTTCAAGTTTTCCGCCTTTTCCGGGGGTATAAGTCCTATAATTCTGGCGTTGATGAAAGTTTCCATCTTGACCCTTAACAGCGGTCCAATCCCTGAAAGAAACTATCTGCGTGCTCTCAGGAAGCAATTTGTCTGTTTCAGCACTGTCTCTATATATCTCTCTTCCTAGTGAATCTAAAATCGAGAAATAAACAGGAATGATTGAAGTAACTTCCCCATAATTTCTAACAAGTGATTGCGGAGTCACGATTTGTCCTAACTTCACATTGCCTGCCGGAGCAATAATTGCCTCTAAGCCAGCGTCATGAGTAAGAACTGTTTTTGGAAAAAACATGTTCGGAATTCTCATTGCATCATTTTTGTGTCCTCCAATGTATCTCTGAATAAAGACAGTTGTATCTGTAAAAGCCGATGTTGTATCACTTAACTCTCCTCGATAAATTCTCAGACTAATTGGCTCGCCGTTTCCAACATTTTTATTGAGGAGCTGAGTATTAAGACGAAGAGAATCAAACTGCCTATTTCCTTCAAAAGGAGGAATACTAGCATGAGCCGTATCGCCCCCTATTGTCCAAAATGCAACAGTTAATGGATCTTGTGTTCCAGACGTATTAGTTACTCTCTCCATCTCGGGACAAAAAACATCTGTGCCCAACACGAAATCTCGAAGAACCATAGAACGCAAATATAACAAACATGGGAGAGTATCAACAGGAACAACCAAATCAGCACACTGCTTTGGATTACTGGAATTATAAGCGTGCAATAATAAAGTATCCCCTATTCTTAGAGTATCCGTCAAATCTCCACAATCTAGATCGTAATATCCATCTGTTGGCCCTAGACTCCCCACAATTGAATCTCCGAGGGGTAATCTCTTTAGTGTCAAGCAATATCCTTCGCTAAAAGGGGGGTTATTTGGATAAACATAACCATATCCCTTCACGCTTAGTACAGACCCGCTAGCTAAGCCATAAGCAAGCGCCAGCCCAATAACAGTTGTTGCTACTTCCCCCATTCCTGACTTTCTTTCATGATTTTGCATAATTCATAAGGCAAATCAGATATTTAAAGCTTTTGTATTACTATTACTTAGTAACAAAATAATCAGAAATTTTAACCATTTTTAGGTCAAAATTCTCATCTTTTTTGATTGAAGTTTTAGCATAAAATCCCTTGGTAATTTTTCTTTTTTCTCCAAAAAAATTTACTGAAAAATCTCTTAAAAAACATTTATAAATGAATTAATCCTAATTCGGATATAAAAGAGGAACTATGAAAAATCTCTTATCTTGTTTAGCTGTAACTATCCTAGTTATAAGCTTAGTTTTTTGTGCCTCAAGTGCCCTGGCTGTAACTTGTGATTATAATATCACTAATTGCACTACAATTTCTATTAGTGGAAACTGGTGCATGAATCAAAGCATAACAACTTCTACCACCGATGAGTGCATTTCAATTACCTCTGAAAATGTTACACTTAATGGTCTCGGAAATAATTTAAATGGAACCCTCGGTCTTAATGGGATTCGTATTTACCAAAAGGATGTAACAATTCTAAATATAAATATCACTAACTGGAACTATGCAATTTATACTACTAGGAACAATACGAATATCACCAATACCAGTATCACCCATGTAACTCAATCAGTTCACATAATTGGATCGGGGACAAATGGCCACAATTCCGCTATAACATACTGCAACATAATCAATGCGAGCGACACAGGAATTTATGTTTCAGGCAGCAACAACAATAATGTCTCGCACAATGTAATCAACTCCGAAGGAGGAGGACAGTATGGCCTTCGACTCTATAATTCAAGAGACAATTATGTTCAAGCAAACAACTTGACAACAATCGACTTCACCATGACCTTTGCTGCTACGAACAATACTTATATCGATTCGAACATAATTGACAAGTCAAATCTAGGTGGATTTCTCTTAATTAATTCAAACTACAATAACTTATCGAATAATTACATTTACCAGCCCAATCAAAGTGCTTTTGAAATAAACTCGTCAAACTACAACATCTTATTTAGGAATAATATTACAGATGCAAAGAACCATGGTTTCAAAGTCAACGATGCTACTGGAAATAATCTGACTTCAAACATTGTAAGAGATGTAAACGCAACAGGATTCTATCTTCAGAATGTAACTAACAGCACAGTCTCACTAAACCTCATAACAAATGTCTCTCAATGCGGTCTTCAAATTAAAAATAGTCTAAGCACCAACATAACAAATAACACTTTTGAAAATCCAACAACCGGCCAGGGAGGTTCCTATGCTTTTGATATCTATAACGTAAACGGGAGCAGAATATCCTATAACAATATGATTAATCTTACATACAAGGGATTCTTAGTCAACCTATCAAACAACAACTCCCTAATTGAAAACAACTATACCACTGAATTTATTGGCCAGGGCTTCAAATTTTTAATTCTAGAAAACTCAAATAGCAACCAGATATCTGGCCTGTATTTTATTAGCCTTCACGGAGAGGCCGCCGCAGTAATTTGCTTGCCATTATTTTCTTTTTTAAACTCCAACTTTAACAATCTTTCAAATGTGCTTGCCCAATCAATAATTCTCTCTTCAAATAGGGAGATGATACTTTTAACAAATTCAAACAATAACACCCTGCAAAATTTAACCTTTGCAAATAATGCATGCGCAACTTTTGATTTCTATCATGCTTCGTACAATAAGATACTAAATTCTATCTCTGATTTATACGTAGATTTTAGTATGGGCAATGACTCTCACCATACTTCCTTCAATTCAAACCAATCCTCACTGTCAAATGAGATACGATTTCTTAGAATGCGTTTCTACGGAGATCTCAACTCAACCATAATCAATATATCTGCCTTTGGAAATGATTTCGCTCTTTCACCAACAAAATACCCCCCTGCTGCTCCAAGAAACATAAGCCAATTCTTTAATTTTACTAAAACAGTCATGGGGGGCATTAATGAAAATGTAAATTTAAATGTAACTTATAATGAAGCTGAATTAGGCTATGCTCTTGAATCTACACTCACTATGAACTATTCCCAACCAGGAGGAATAGGTTGGGGCTCCATACCAAATCAAGGTATAAACTTAGATGATAATTATGTCTGGAGCAATATTGGATCTACAACACTCCCAGAACAACTAACCACAACCTATTTTGGTTTATTTGCAGATCATAACTATCCCCCAGAAGTTATTTTAAATGCTCCAGCAAATGATACTTATCTCAGATATAATCAATTTAATTTTACAGCAACAGACTACGAAGAGATCAAAATAAATTGTTCAATATATCTGAATGGAGTATATAATCAGAGCAACACCTTAACACAAAACAATACACTGACAACCTTCACAATTCCAGGAATTCCCTCTGGGCATTATAATTGGAATGTCAGTTGCAATGATAGCATAAATGCTGGTTGGAGCCAGACATGGATTGTCCGTGTTGACTCCACCATGCCTGTTCCAGTTCAAGGACAAAATCCAATAGATTATTATAATGACTCAGACGGTTCAGTCACTTTTGACTTCAAGTGTTATGATAATGAAGATGTCTCCATGATTCAACTATGGACAGACACCACCGGAATCTGGCAACCAAATTATTCAAATTCAGGCTATACAAATAATACTTGGCTAAATATAAGTGTTGAAGGGATTCCACAAGGCCTAAACTACCACTGGGCAGTCTGGTGCAATGATACACAAAACAATTCTGCCATAACCTCAAACAGAACATTCAGTGTTGACGAGACCTCTCCAATTGCCTATCAGGGAGCAAACCCTGTTGACAATTATAATTCATCAAGCTCTTCTATAACCTTTGATATGAAATGCACTGATTCAGTAAGTGTTTCAATGATAAAATTATATACAAATGCCTCAGGAACATGGCAGGCAGAATACACAAATGATACTTATACAAATAATACCTGGATAAACTGGACCCTAGATGGACTTCCCTCTGGATTAAATCACCAATGGGCTGTCTGGTGTAATGATACCGCAGGCCTAACAAACACAACCCAGAACAGAACTTTTAATATAGACACAACCTATCCTGTTCCGACCCAAGGACAGAACCCAATAGATTACTACAACGACTCAGACGGTTCAGTCACTTTTGACTTCAAGTGTTATGACAATATCAATGTTTCAATGATACAATTATGGACAACTACTACCGGTGGTTGGACTGTAAATTACTCAAACTCATCCTACACAAATGATACCTGGCTAAACATAACTCTTCCTGGAATCTCAGAAGGAAATAATTATCAGTGGTATGTCTGGTGTAATGATACATTTAATAACACCGCATCAACAAATCCTAGAATATTCGATGTAGATACAACAGCGCCGGTTGCTGTTCTCGGAGATAATCCAGTTAACAATTATAATTATTCATCAATTTCAAAAGGCGAAGGAACTCAAAACACAATAAACTTTGAGATAAAGTGTTATGACCAAACAGCTGTATCAAGAATCCAGTTATGGACAAATACAACCGGAACATGGAAAGCTAACTATACAAATGACTCTTACACAAATAATACTCTATTAACTATTCAAGTGATTGGAATTCCAGAAGGCATGAATTACAAATGGGGTGTCTGGTGCAATGACTCTGTTGGATTCTCAAACACAACTCAAAACAGAACATTCAATGTCGATACTATCAAGCCAATCATAACAATAGATTATCCTCTAAATAGAACTTATTTCAAGTATGCGCCACGTATCGATGGTGATTGCTTTGATGGTGTTTCAGGTGTGAATGCAATATGGTCAAACGCAACAGAATACCCTCAAATGGAAACAGCTTCTCCTTTCAACTTCACAAATGAATCAAGCCTGACTGATGGCGTCTACTTATTACAGATAAGATGTAATGACTCTCTAAATAATACTGCAAGTTCTTTAGTTAACTTCACCTATGATATAACAAATCCTTCAATAACATTTATTGCCCCAACACCAGATAATGAGACCAATTTAACAATAAGAAAAGTTATCATAAACGTGAGCCTGGGAGATACTAATCCTTCCATGGTCTGGCTTAACTGGAATGGCATTGAAGAACAGAATCAATCCTGGACATCTGGTGCCCTAACCTTCACGAAACATAATCTATTTAATGGGTACTACAACTACACCGTAACTGTAACTGACTTAGCAGGAAACTCAAATACAAGCGAAACACGAATAGTTGGAATAAACTCACCAACCCCTGTAGTCGAGCTTATTTATCCTGCAAATAATAATTACTCAAACCTGACCTGGACAAACTTCACTTGTAATCTTACATCAATCGCAGGAAGAACAATAAAAAATGTAACATTCTACTGGAACTACACCGGAGAGTGGCTTGCAAACGAATCAGTTACAGGATTGACTAATCAAAATGAGATTGTTGCTTTTAACAGAAGCCTAGAAAATAAAAGCGTAATGTGGAACTGCCTTGCCTATGATAATGAAAGCGACGGAGAATGGTCAACCCAAAACTATACCTTCACAAGCGATAGAGTAAATCCAATTGCCCATCAGGGAGCAAACCCTGTTGACAATTATAATTCATCAAGCTCATCTATGGTCTTTGATATAAAATGCACAGATAATTTTGGCTTATCTGCAATGCAACTCTGGACAAACACAACAGGAGTCTGGCTTGCAAATTACACAAACTCAAACTACACAAACAACACCTGGTTCAATGTAACTGTTGCAGGAATTCCAGATGCAACAAACTACAAATGGTCTGTTTACTGCCGTGACAAAGCAGGAAATTCACACGTAACTGCAAACAGAACATTCAGCGTAGATATAATCCCCCCAGAAGCATACTTCGGAGTACAGACTGTGAATGGAACAATAAATAACTCAAGAAGCATTACCTTTGATCTAAAATGCACTGATAATCAGAATGTCTTTGCAATTGCTCTCTACGGAGATTGGAATAACAAATGGGAACTCAAAAATATAACACTAAGTCCGGGAAATAATACCTGGATAAATTACAATTATACCCTAAATCCAAATGAAGCAGACAGGGCCTATCACTGGAATGTCTTCTGCAATGACAGCACGAGCAATTCTGTTTTCAACTCAACAAACAGAACATATATTCTAGATACAACTGCCCCAATAGTTTCTTTGAACACACCTAACAACGGAAATCACACAAACTCAACAAGCGTCACATTCAACTGTTCAGCAACAGATACAAACCTATCAAATATAACTCTATATGGAAATTTATCAGGAGGCTGGCAGGCAGATGAAACAAAAACTGCCTCTGGCAGGAGCAGCTACTCAACCTTTACAAAAATACTTACAACAAATAATGACTATATCTGGAATTGTTATGTCTGCGACGGTCTAGGACAGTGCAGCTATGGTTCTCAGAACTACACCCTAAGCGTTGATACAAATTATCCCCAACTTACACTCCTCTCTCCAGAAGATGGCGCTGAATTTGATTCAAGTGTAACTTCAGTCACATTCCAGTGGATTACAACAGACAGCTACTCTCCGACCCTAGACTGCAACATCTATACCAAAGGAAGATATCAAACAACAAAAGTTTGCAATAACGCAACAACCTGTTCACAAGCAATATCATTTTCAAACGGCGCATCCTACTCCTGGAGAATCAACTGCTCCGATGGAATAAACCAGAACATATCAGACACAAGAACATTCTTGATTAATAGGCCCTCAGAAGGTGAAGGTGGTGGCGGTGGTGGCGGAGGTGGCAGTGAAGGCGGATACTGTGGAGACAACTATTGTAACAGACAACTAGGCACCTATATCTTTAACTGCTCAGCCTATAATTATTCTCAACTCTATAACATCAGTCTATATGGGTCCTGGAGTCCTGGCTGGCACATAGATGAACTCAGGAATGTAAATGGACAGAACATCGAGATATCATTTAATAAAGTATTCACCGTCGGGGGATCATATCTTTGGAATTGCTATGTCTGCGGAAGACTTCCCTCAGGATACTTGAAATGTTCTTTCGTCATGAAAAACCAAACTGCAATTGTAACAACAACAGGCGGCGATGAGAATCAGAATAATTGCTGTAGAGACTGTGGCTGTCCTTCAGGACAGAACTGCGCAGATAATACCTGCAGCATAATCGAGAGCTGTGGAAATGGTGTTTGTGATACTATCGAATCTCCTTCAAACTGTTGCACAGATTGTGCTTGCCCTTCAGGACAGATATGTACGGCAGAAGGTTGTACAAGCCATAGTTACTGTGGAGATCAAGTCTGTGATTCTAGCATCGGGGAAACTCTAGATAATTGTCCACTGGATTGTATTTTTTCTCCAGTCAATTGCGGAGACAATTACTGCGACAGAACCTTTGAAAATGTGGCGACCTGTCCACAAGATTGCAAAGCGGTCTGTGGAAATGATATTTGTGAAAACACTGAAAATCAGAGCGCGTGTTGTAAAGATTGTGGCTGTCCTTCAGGACAAAGCTGTGCAAATAATAAATGTTCAAAAAAATCAGGAGATATCAACTTAAGCGGCTTCTGGAACATCACAAAGAAAGCATTCTTGCCATTGATAATAATAATCATCGCCATATTGATAGCCCTTGGGGCCTATTTCTTCATCAAGAAATACAAACAAAAATCACTTATCCAAGTGATGATGGACATCGGAAAAGAAATAGACAAAAAGAAAGTCAACGAAGTCCAGGCAAGAATAAGGAAAGAGCAGCCAGACTTTTCTATCCAGAACAAGAAGATCAGAGCAAGCATAGATCAAGGTTTAAAGATATGCCAAGATGTTCTAGCAGAAAGCATTGAGAAAGGCGAAATAGCAGCAGTAGCACAATTAGTTGAAACCAAGAAAGAGTTATTAAAGAAGATAATGGTTCTTTTCAATAAATACATAGACATTCTCAAGAAAGAAAGATCTCCTTTTGAACATAACTTAAAAGAGATCATAATATCAGAAGAAATTCCATTGTATGAGAACCTAAAGAAGAATATTGGTAGCTTGTATAATGTCGGAAGAAAAATTGCTCTTCAGAAAAGCCCGCTAAAAATAGGCAACTGATGAGAGCATATAAACTAGATTATTTCTTAAAATGCCCATTTAAGGCTTATATCGGTGTTATAATAAGAGAAAGGTTTTTATAGTTTTCATTCTTTATAATTAAGATAATTTCACCGACGACAAAAAGCCTTTTATCGACGGTATTTTCAAGTTTTTTGCCAAGGCTAAAAAAAGATAAAATTTTATAAACATCTCCATAAAATATATAACATGACTGAAGAAAAAAAAGTTTATGATGCAAAAAGCATCAAGGTTCTTGAAGGATTAGAGGGAGTGAGGCTCAGACCAGCCATGTACATAGGAAGTACGGGCAAAGAAGGACTCCACCATTTAGTCTATGAAGTAGTTGATAACGCCGTAGATGAACATCTTGCCGGAGTCTGTACAGATATCAAGATAACCATCAATGAGGATAGTTCTGTAACTGTGGAAGATAATGGCCGAGGAATCCCTGTTGATACGCACCCAATCTATAAGAAATCTGCCATGGAGATTATAGTCACAAAGCTACATGCCGGAGGAAAATTTGATAATAAGTCCTACGCAGTCTCCGGAGGCCTTCATGGAGTAGGTATTTCTGTTGTTGCAGCACTCTCAAAGAAAATGATTGTTGAGGTATACAAAGAGGGAAAGATATATACCCAGAGCTATAAGATCGGCAAACCTATTGATGAGGTTAAAGTAATAGGCAAGTGCGAGAAAGACAAGATCGGAACAAAAGTCACTTTCTGCCCAGACGATACTATCTTCTCAGTCATGAAATTCGATGATGAGGTCTTGATAGCAAGGTTAAGAGAGATAGCCTTCCTAAATGCAGGATTAACAATAAACTATGAAAACAAGAACACAAAGAAAAAAGAGAAGTTTAACTTCGCAGGCGGATTAGTTGAATTTGTCAAATGGCTTAATCACACAAAAACCCCAATCCATTCTAGACCAATTTTCTTTGAGAAGAAAGTTAATTCTACAGTAATAAGCATAGGAATCCAGTATACCGAAGGATATCAAGACAGAATATTTGGTTTTGTAAACACCATCAATACAACCGAAGGCGGTACCCACATAACTGGATTCAAAACAGCCCTAACCCGAGTTATAAACGACTACGCTGAAAAAACTATAAAATCCGAAGTAAAACTAGAGGGAGATGATGCTCGAGAGGGAATAACTGCAGTAATAAGCCTGAGATTAAAATCTCCACAATTCGAAGGACAGACTAAAACAAAGCTAGGAAATTCTGAAGTTAAGGGAGTCGTTGATTCTATTGTAACTGAATCCCTAGCACAATTCTTTGAAGAAAATCCAGCAATTGCAAAAGCCATAGTCAATAAAGTAATCAATGCAGCTAAAGCAAGACAGGCAGCAAAGAAAGCGAGGGATATGGTAAGAAGAAAAGGCGCCCTAAGCTCTGGAGCGCTACCGGGAAAACTAGCTGATTGTTCATCAAAAAAACTTGAGAAGACCGAACTATTCATAGTAGAAGGACAATCTGCAGGCGGTTGTTTTTCAGGAGATACAAAAATTGCATTGGCTGATGGAAGAAATATCTCTTTTGAAGAGTTGGTTAGAGAAAATAAAGAAGGAAAAGAAAATTTTTGTTATACTATCCAAGAAAATGGAAGTGTGGGAATAGAGAAAATAGAAAACCCCAGAATTACTAAAAAAGAAGCTTCTGTAATTAAAATAACTCTAGATAATAATGAAGAAATTACCTGCACCCCAGATCACAAATTTATGTTGAGAAATGGAGATTACAAAGAGGCCAAAAATTTGACAAAAGAAGATTCTTTAATGCCTTTGAATAGAAAAATCTCAAAAATCGGCGGAAGAATAACTATTGATGGATATGAGATGGTTTGGGACCAAAAAAGCAGATGGATTTTTACGCATATGCTAGCGGATAATTATAATTTAGAAAATGGAATTTATGAAAAAGAACAGGGAGATTCAAAACATCACATTAATTTTAATAAAAGAGACAATAATCCAACAAATATTATAAGAATCCCAAAAGAGGAACATCTAATCTTTCACACCCAATTTTTAGAAAAGACATTGCACAGAGAGGACATAAAAGAAAAAGCAAAGCTTGCACATCAAACAGAAGAATATAAACAGAAGATGAGTAAATGGGCAAAACAGCCAGAAGTGAGAAACATGCTTTCTGAAAGAGCAAAAAAACAATGGAAAGATGAAGAATACAAAAATTTTATGGCCAATAAATTTAAAGAATTTTATAACACCAATGAAAAATATCGAAAGGAAAATAATGAACGTTTGGATAAACAACAGAAAGAATACTGGTCAAATCAAGAAAACAGAAAAAAAGCTGCTGAAAAAGTCAAGAAATTCTTTGAAGAAAATCCAGATGCAAGAGAGTGTCTTTCAAGTCTAGCCAAAGAACAATGGAAAGATGAAATACTGGTCTTATGGAGAAGACAAAAAACAAGAGAACAATGGACTCCAGAATTTAGAAAGATAAGATACTCTACATATAACAAAACCTATTACACAAAAACAATCAAATTAATGAAGAAAGTTTTGGAGAAGGATAGTAATTTGGATAATTTTGATAAAGTTAGAGTAGAAAACAGGGATAATTCTATTCTAAGCATGACCACTTTCTGCAAAAGATTCTTTAATGACGACAAAGAAGAAATGCTAGAAGCAATCAAAAATCTTAATCATAAAATAAAAAGAATAGAACTTTTGAATAAAAAGATAGATGTTTACGATATTGAAGTTCCAAAAACACATAATTTTGCTCTTGCTTCAAGTATTTTTGTCCATAATAGTTCAAAGATGGCAAGAAGCAAGGAATTCCAAGCTATTCTCCCACTGAGAGGAAAGATTTTGAATGTCGAAAAAGCAAACCCCCATAGAATATTTGAGAATGAAGAAATTTATACCCTGACATCAGCTGTTGGAACAGGACTTGGAGAAAACTTCAACTTTGATAAGCTAAGATATGGCCGAGTTATTATCATGTGTGATGCCGATGTCGATGGTTCACATATCAAGACCCTTCTATTGACCTTCTTTTTCAGATTCATGCCTACATTGATAGAAAGCAAAAGAATCTTTGTTGCAATGCCCCCTTTATACAAAATAAGGAAGGGTTCAACAGACTACTATGTCTATTCAGATGATGAACTCGAGAAGATCCTGAAAAAACTTGGTGGGACAACAAATGTCCAGAGATTCAAGGGTCTAGGAGAGATGAATCCTCAACAACTCTGGGATACAACCATGAATCCAAAATCAAGAACCCTGAAGGTCATAACTATTGAAGATGCTGTTGAAGCAGACCGAGTCTTTTCAACACTAATGGGAGAGGCTGTCGAGCCAAGAAAACAATTCATAATCGAACACGCCAAGAATGCAAACTTGGATATTTAATAAATAAATTAGAATATATGCTAACAAATATAAAATGAATAAAGGATTTTGGTGCATGGAGCACAACATTGCAAAATCCAAATAGCTAAAGACATGCATACTTAAAGAAAATAAAGCGCATAAAAACAGATAATAAGGATATACCAAAGAATAAAATGAGAAGATATATCATAACAGAAGGAAATAAAAGATATTTGATTGACAACAGGAGAGACCTGAGCATCTATACTCAAATAAAAAAATTAGAAAAGAAAAAGCTATCCAAACAAGATAAAGAACTTGTTAAGTTTATAAAAACACAACTTGAAAAAGATTGGAGAAAATATCTCCTAATCAAGCTAAAAAAATTAAATAAAAGATAAAATATAAACAACAATAATTCATAAAACAAAGAAGGTTTCAGTAAAATCAAAAGATTTTACAACGTGGTGAAACCAATTAGTTAAGACAGATAAATCAAGCTAAAAAAATTAAATAAAAGATAAACCAAAAAATGACTGTTGAAACAGAATTTGGCAAGATTGTCGTGGATGGAAAATCCTACAACAAGGACATCTTGATAGATAGCAATGGGAAAGTCTTTTGGAGAGGCGGAACAGCCAAACAGTTCTATGGCACAGACCATACAATCTGTACAGAAGAAGTGCAATATCTCCTAGATACAGAGCCAACACCAAGAGTCTTGATAATAGGAACAGGCCAATACGGCGGAGCAAGCAGACTAGAGGCCGGAATAAAGAGAGAGTGCGACAAGAAGAACATATCCCTTGTCACAAAGAAAACACCGGATGCAGTCGCAGAGTTCAATAAGACCGCTGCAACAAAAGCAGCCCTATTCCACATAACTTGCTAATAAAAATGAAAGAAGCGCATAACTGAAAATTGAAGCGCGCAATTCGCAAGTTATGTAAACTATCTTCAAATAAAAAATATATCACAAAAAAATAAAAATGCCAGACGAAGAAGAAAAGAAAAAGGACATAGAAGAAGACGAGGAAGAGGAAGAAGACGAAGTTGAAACTAATGGAGATGCCACAGAGAACGGAGAAGACAAAAGCAACGGCAATGGAAAATCAACTGCGACTACCCTTGAAATCCCAAAAGACGAGAAAGTCGAAGAATCAGTTATTGAAGAAGAGATGAAATCTTCATATATTGATTATGCAATGTCAGTCATAGTCTCTAGAGCAATCCCTTCGGCAGAAGACGGTCTAAAACCAGTCCAGAGAAGAATTCTCTATACTATGGAAGGCCTAGGCCTGCAGAATGATAAACCCACAAAAAAATCAGCGAGAATTGTCGGAGATTGTATGGGTAAATATCATCCACATGGAGATATGGCAATCTATGATGCGATGGTCAGAATGGCACAACCCTTCTCTCTGAGGTATCCTCTTGTTAAAGGACAAGGAAACTTCGGTAGCATAGATGCAGATCCTGCAGCAGCCTCAAGATATTGTATAACTGGAGATTCTTTAATTGTAACTCAAGACGGTTTAAAAAGAATGGATAAAATATCTGATAAAGAAGAAATACAAATAAAAATATTAAGCAAAGATAAAAAAATAAATAACACCTCAAAATGGTTTGATTCTGGAGAACATGAAACGATAAAAATAACAACGGCAAAGGGATATTCTTTGACTGGCTCAAAAAATCATCCCCTTTTAATAATTACAAAAGATGAATTTGGTGCTCCAAAATTTATTTGGAAACTACTAGAGCAAATTAAAGAAGGAGATATTGCTGTAATCGATAGAAGAGAAGACACTTTCTGGCCAGAAAAAGAAATTGAGTTAAAAGAATGCTGGCCAGAAAAACGAAATGGTCATCAGCACATAAGAATTCTTCCAGAAAAATTAGATTGCAACCTTTCTTTCTTGCTTGGCGCTTTAATCTCAGAGGGTTCTATCCTGCAAAACAAAATAGAATTTTGCAATACAGATGAACAATTTTTAGAAGAATTCGAAAAAAAATGGAAAATTGTTTTTCCAGACAGCAAACTTCATAAATTTAAAAAAAATCCCTCTTCGTATGGTAAAAAAATATACTTCAGATTAGAATGTCATTGCAGATATACTTTAGAATTTTTAAGGAATATTGGATTACTGCCTGTTAAATCTGCTGGAAAAGAAGTTCCAAAACTAATTTTGAACTCTCCTAAGAGCATAATGTCAGAATTCTTAAAGACATATTTTGAAGGAGATGGTGGAATTAATTATTCAAAAAAGAAGATAGAATTAAGTTGTTGCTCAACTAGTGAAAAATTAATAAATGAATTACAAATAATTCTTTTAAGATTTGGCATAGAAAGCGCAAAAAGATACGATAAATATAACTTTGTATATACCTTATCTATTAGGGGAAAAAGGAATGTTTTAAGATTTTATAAAGAAATCAGGTTTTTTTCAGAAAGAAAAAACAAAAAATTAGAATTTGTAATTTTAAATTATAAAAAAGATTATTCTATAACTGATTATGTGCCTTTTATATCAGATTTTATTAGAGGGTTAACAAAATATGCTGATTCTGAATTTGCTTTGAAGCACAATTTTGATAGATATTCTTTTATGGAAAAAAATTATAAAAGAATTTCTTTAGTATTAATAAAAAGAACCGGAATAGATTACTCTGCACTTTTTGAATATTTTTTGACTTATGATTACTTATTTGAACCAATTGTAAAAATAGAGAGTGGTGGCATTCAAAAAGTTTATTCAATCAAGGTAGATAGTGAATGCCATTCTTTTATTTCTAATGGGTTTATAAGCCATAACACTGAAGCTAAGTTGACAGAAGTTTCTATGGAAATTCTAGCTGATCTTGAAAAAGGCACAGTCAAATTTGTTCCTAACTTTGATAATAGTATGAAAGAACCAGAGATTTTACCTGCAAAAATCCCTAATTTATTGATTAATGGTTCATCAGGTATTGCCGTGGGAATGATGACCTCTATGCCACCACATAACCTTTCAGAAGTTTGTGAGGCTACCCAAGCCTACATAAAAAATCCGGCCATTACAATTGAAAAATTAAGAGAGATTATCATTGGTCCTGACTTTCCAAGTTACGGGACAATATACGGAGAGGGCCTAAAAAATATCTATGAAACAGGCAGAGGTTCTTTTGTTGTTCGCGGAAAAGCAGGAGTTGAAGAAAAAAAAGATAGGGTCAGAATAGTAATAACCGAACTGCCCTATCAAGTCAATAAAGCCGAGCTTATCACAGCAATCGCAAAACTTGTACAAGATAAAAAAATCTCAGATATTTCAGATATAAGAGACGAGTCTGCAAAAGAGGATATTAGGGTTGTCGTTCTATTGAAAAGAGGCGCTAATGCCAAACTGATTATGAACCGGCTATTCAAGCTCACAAACCTGGAAAATAAGTTCAACTGCATCATGCTTGCCCTAGTCAATAATCAACCCAGGATATTAAATCTTAAACAGCTCATTGAAGTTTATGTCAAACATAGACAAAAAGTCATAAGAAAGAGAACCGAATTTGACCTTAATGAAGCCAAAGCAAGAGCACATATACTCGAGGGCCTATTGATAGCCCTAAATGACCTAGACCATATCATTGCCCTGATAAAAAAATCCAATAATGTAACCGAAGCAACTGAAAATTTAGTCTCAAAGTACAAACTAAGTCAGAAACAAGCGCAGGCAATATTAGAGATGAAACTTCAAAGATTAACTGCTCTTGAACAAGATAAAATCAAAAAAGAACACAAAGGACTAATGGAATTAATAAAAGAACTTGAAAAAATACTATCAGATGAAAAAGAGATTCTAGAAATTATAAAGAAAGAAATTTCAGAGATAAAAAGGAAATATGGAGACGAAAGAAGAACAAAAATCTCTGAGAGAACTTCTGAAATAAAGGAAATAGATCTTATCAAAAAAGAAGAAGTCGCGGTCATAATGACCTCTAAAGGATACATAAAAAGAATGCCAATCAGAATGTATCAAGAACAGCACAGGGGAGGCAAGGGCATTTCAGGCACTGATCTGACAACAGGAGACTTTGTCCAGAATGTATTCACCTGCGATACTCACGACCAGATACTGTTCCTTACAGAGAGAGGGAAATTATATCTTCTAAAAGCCTACAACATTCCTGAAGCAACAAGATACAGCAAAGGAAAAGCAATCATCAATTTATTGCAAATTCAGGACAAAATAAAAGCAGTTATCCCCGTTGTAGATAAAAAAGGCTCTGTCCTGATAGTTACAAAGAAAGGAATAGCTAAGAGAGTTAATCTTGATGAATTCATAAGAATAGGCCAGAGCGGAGTAATGGCAACTAAACTCCCACCAGATGATAGTCTTGTAGATGCACTAGTAGTTGAAGAAAATGGCGAAGTGATTATAGCCACCAAGAAAGGAATAGCTGATAGATTTGATGTTAAAGAAATCAGAGAAATGGGAAAAGCAGCCTACGGTGTCACGGCCATAAAACTCGATAAAGGAGATGAAGTCGTAGGAGTCCAAACTTTTGGAAAAAAGGCTCTTGAAGAGATTGAAAAAGAGAAAGCAGAATCAAAACAAGCAACTATCTTGACAATAACTGAAAAAGGTTTCGGAAAAAGAACAGCTGTCACAGACTACCGGAAAACTGCCAGAGCAGCCAAGGGCATAATTAATATAGATTGTTCAGACAGGAATGGGGATGCAGTCGCAATCCAAGTAGTTAATAGCAAAGACAGCATAATAGTCACAACAGCCAAAGGCATGGTGATAAGATCACCGGTAAAAGATATAAGAATCATGGGCAGAAATACCCAGGGAGTCAAGATAATAAGAATAGCTCCTGATGACAAAGTCACAGCCCTTGTCAAACTAAAAGATATGGAAGAAGTTAAAGAATAAATCTAAGTAAGATTAAAAGAGAGCGCATTAACACTAAACCAAGCGCACAAATGCCATTTAATTAACTTACCTCTCTAGAATAACTTATAGACTAACTTCGAAGTTACCAATAATAGAATCACTTTCTCTTCTCAGCTTTCTTCTCTCTTTTCAATTTCTCACACTCTTTTTCTTTCTTTAATACTTGCCCATACTCTCCATCTATGGCCTTTATCATCCCACCAATCTTCAATACTGCTATCAAGATAAATACTGCTATCAATATACGCAAACCAAAGCCTATAAAGATATTCTGAAGAAGATTAAAAAGAGACAAAATCTCCCTAAGAACTATAACTCCTAGTGTAAAAATCAAGAAAATAACAGTTGTTTTAAGTCTTCCCCCAAGTCTTTTTAAAACATTCACGGCAAGGACCATTGCAATCATTGAGAATGCTAAACTTATAATCACAACAATAATATTCCAGTTCATTTTTACCTTTTTTATCTAAAAATAATCATATTCCTTAGTTTAAAAAACTTACGTTTTTTAAAAGGATGTGCGAGACCATGACATATGTCACTAGGCCACCGAAAATTAGTTCTCATCTAATTTTCTGTCTTCTTTATGAAAAAAATAGATGCCAGAAAAGAATTTTTCAAACTAAAAATTAAGGGACATT